>Ga0101944_10000329_pt1 | contig 145024 bp, 122 predicted proteins | sample DewCreD2012metaG_FD_75245 | JGI IMG/M metagenome (GOLD analysis project Ga0101944, IMG submission 75245) | Hot spring sediment bacterial and archeal communities from British Columbia, Canada, to study Microbial Dark Matter (Phase II) - Dewar... ...
GCCCAAAACCGATAAAACTCGCGGGGCGGGCGGCATTCCCCCCCAGACCCCCCTTCCGCCCGCCCCGCGGAAGGCGACCTTTTCGGATTGAAAAACTGCCAAAGAACCTGAAAAAATATCGGCTCGAACTTTATTTTGGCCAAAAGCGGGCTTTTTCTCATCTTTGCCTTGTAAAAATTTACTTGCTTTTATTATATTTGTTAGTATAATAATGAAAGAAGAAAATATCAACAATATTATGATATCAAAATATGGAGAATAATCAAGGGAATAAATTAGGCAAGAAAATCAAAAAGCTAAGAAATGATCTTGGTTTGTCTCAAGACGAACTTGCCCGTCAAGCGGATGTGCCTTATACAACTTTAACCAAGATTGAGACAGGTGTTATTAAGAAGCCTTCTGTATATGTAGTGGCGAAGATTGCAAAGGCGTTGAATACAAAATTGGATGATTTAATAAATTAAGGATAAAAAACTATGAACTATTGGCTAAAATTAAGTATTGAATACGCTAACCAAAGAAGTTATTTGGATGATTTATTTCAAGTATATCCAACTATACCCGAGGGTATCAGAGATATAGATGAAAATATTTGGGAAGAAGTAGAACAAGCTTTTAAAAACAAAGACAATACTGGACTGTTAAAGAGCCTTCTTAAGTTCGACCTTTTCCCAATAAAAGATTCTTATGTAGCTTATCTAAAGAGGGATCCGTCTGCAATCGAAAGAAACCCAGCCACAGTAAACCGACTTTGCGGAAGACTTTATGAAATGGGTCTCGACAATATTTTTAAGCGTTGTTCAGAACCTAAAGAAACGAACAGACAAATAGGCCCTTTATTTAGGCGATGGCTTAACAAAAAATCTTTAGGTATTCAACCCGTTAAATTAGAAGAATTTTTAAAAACAAAAGAAAATGCCATATTAGATGGAAGTGATGCGGAGATGAAAAGTTTTGCTCAAGAGCATTTAAATTACAACAGAAACAAAGGGCTAGATTTTATTGCTAGATTTAATGGTAAATACATTATTGGTGAAGCCAAATTTTTAACAGATTTTGGTGGTCATCAAAATGCTCAATTCAATGATGCAATAGAAACACTGAAGTTGAAAGGTGTCAAGGCTATTACTATAGCCATATTAGATGGAGTTTTATATATCAAGGGGAATAATAAAATGTATCGTGAAATAACGACAACTTTCAAAGACTACAATATCATGAGCAGTTTGGTTTTAAGAGATTTTTTATACCAAGTTTAATTTATTTAGGACTATGATACTGACTTATAAAAATAAAAAAAAAGAAATAGATATAATTAATCACACCAAGAAAGCCAAACTGGTTTATGTTTCTGAACAAAAGGGATTCAGAAACAAGCTAATTCAGGGTAATAATCTTGAAGTATTAAAAACTCTTTTAGAAGATTACAACTTTAAAGGGAAAATAGACCTTGTTTACATAGATCCTCCATTTGCTACAAACGGAGATTTTAAGATAAGTGATGATAGAGCTAATACCGTGAGTAAAAGCTCCTCTGATGAGGTCGCATATAGCGATACCCTAACTGGTAGCGATTATCTGGAATTTTTAAGAGAGCGTTTGATCCTATTGAGAGAATTGATGTCTGAAAAAGCGTCTATATATCTTCATATTGATTATAAGATTGGGCACTATGTGAAGGTTATAATGGACGAAGTTTTTGGGGTTGAAAATTTCCGTAATGATATAACACGTATCAAATGTAATCCTAAAAATTTTCAAAGAAAGGCTTATGGCAATATAAAGGATTTAATACTTTTTTATTCTAAAACAAAAAACCTAACTTGGAATGATCCGAGAGTTCCTTTTACTGAAGAAGACATCCGAAGATTGTTTACAAAAGTTGATAAAGATGGAAGAAGATATACAACTGTACCATTACATGCTCCAGGTGAAACATTAAACGGTAAAACTGGACAAGAGTGGAGAGGAATAAGACCTCCAAAGGGAAGACATTGGAGGAGCGACCCCGAAGTTTTAGATGAGCTAGATAAGAAAGGTTTAATAGAATGGTCAGAGAGTGGAGTACCGAGAAAGAAGATTTATGCTGATGAACAAAAGGGTAAAAAAATGCAGGATATTTGGGAATTTAAGGACCCTCAATATCCTTTGTATCCTACGGAAAAAAACTTAGATTTATTAAAGACTATTATAAAGGCTTCTTCAAATGAAGGCGATCTTGTACTTGATTGTTTTTGTGGATCTGGAACAACATTAGTTGCCGCACAAGAATTAAATAGAAATTGGATTGGTATTGACCAATCAGAGCATGCAATAAAAGTAACAAAAAAAAGACTATCTAAAATACCAAGAGATTTATTCTCTGGTGATGTAGAATATGAATTTTTAATTCAAAAATAGCCAGATGAGAATTACAGAATTAACAATAAAAAATTATCGAAGTTTTGACCCAGTAGGACAGATAATAAAATTCCCCACGGCTCATTGTGCTTTAGTCGGGAAAAACAATGCTGGTAAGAGCAATATCTTTAGTGCATTAAACCTAGTTTTAGGAGCTAAAAATCCTGCTTACATAAAATTTGAGGAAGATGACTACTTCGATATAAATTTACCAATCGAAATAAAAGTTGTTATTTCTGACATCACAGAGGATAATAAAAATATTTTGTTTGCACTTCCTAATTTAACAAAGCAACAAAAAGGTGCTTTAAATTCAAAAATATCCAATGGTGAAGCAGATATAACTTTTTTGTTGCGAAAAAACTATGAATATATTCCACTAGACGAAGACGAAGACCAAGCAGGTGAATCTCAAGATACTTTTGAAATAAAACTTTGGGGATTCAATGTTTATAGAAAAAAAGAAGATATTCGAAAATTTTTAATACGCATGTTGTTAGTTCCAGCTGTAAGAGATTACAAAAATGAACTTTCTGCCTCTAAATGGACCCAATACGGGCAATTAATGAAAAGTGTTTTAGAAGACTCCCCTAAATATGCAGAGATAAAATCTGATCTTCAAAATTTAAATGAGAAAATTCAAGAAATATTTAAGAGCGAGAAAGAGAAACTTTTAAAAAGCGCGCGTATTGTTTCTTATGTTGATGATATTTCCTTTCAGTTAACAAAGGAAAACCATCCTTCAGAATTATTAAGAAATTTTGAGATTTTTATTAAAGAAGGTGGTAAATTATTTAATATCGATTATGTTGGTACAGGCACTCAAAGTGCTATTATTATTGGTATCCTTGAACTAGCATTAAAAAATAAATCAACAAAAAATAGGGTATTTTGCATTGAAGAACCAGAAGCCTTCATCCACCCTCATGGAATTAGGTATTTAGGAAGTCTTATTAAGAATATTTCTAGTGAGCAGAATACACAAGTTATTATTTCAACTCACTCTCTATCACTTACTGCTAATTTCGAACCAAAGGAGATAATTAAGGTTGATAAGGAAAACGGAAAAACTGTAATTAGACAAGATCCCTCTTTTGATGTTGTTCATTTTAGACGATTTATTCATCAGGATAATGCAGAATTGTTCTTTAGCGATAGAGTAATTTTGGTAGAAGGACCAACAGAAAAGCATCTTTTCAATAATTTAGACAAAATCACAAAACAAAATCCCGCAAATCCAGATAGTGAGGATTGTAATTTTGACAGGATAAATATCGGTATAATTAGGATGGATTCTGTTGATAGTATTGTAAATTACATAAAGATACTTTCTGCTTTTGGTATTGAATATTGCGCAATTGTTGATAAAGATTTTGTTTTAGATCCATCAAAACAGAATAAACTTAAGGAGTTATGTAGAGAGATCGGAGTTAATTATCAAAACAATGACATACCCCAACTGATAAATAATTTAAAATCAAAAAATATTCTAGTTAATACAAAAGGAGAAATCGAAGATTTATTTCCTGACCAAGATATTGCAAATATTACTGGAAGAAATATATCAGATATACAGGGAATAAAGAGTAAATATCCAAATAAGACAAGCAAAGCATTTAAAGAATTGTTTGGTACTGGTAAAGCAGAATACGCAATCCAGATTGCAGGCTATTATGTACAAAATAATACCTCTCATCCTTTAGAGGATATTATTAGAAAACTTTACAAAAAGGATATTTCTAATATAAATTTATAAAAGAATTTGCCGCCAAGCTCGGCGAAGCCGAGCAATCCGCCTTTGGCGGATTAGAAAAACTTGAAATCGTCCAATCCGAAAAGGTCGCCTTCCGCGGGGCGGGCGGAAGGGGGGTCTGGGGGGGAATGCCGCCCGCCCCGCGAGTTTTATCGGTTTTGGGCGAAATCGGTTCGAATTTTTTCGAACAGACACCGCCAATTGGTATTCTGGGGGGAATTTAAAAGGGCACGCCAGCCGATTTTCCCTTTAAATATTTTTTTACCTTTGCGTGCGAAGCACGCAGGCCAAAAGCGGGCTTTTTCGAAGTCTATTCTTAAGGTGAAACTATGAAATATTTTATTTATGCTAGAAAATCAACAGACAGCGAAGAAAGACAGGTTTTATCAATTGAAGCTCAGCTTGCTGAGTTAAAAGAATTTGCCGCCAAAGAAAAACTTGAAATCGTCGCCTCGCTTTGCGAGGCAAAAACTGCCAAAGAACCTGGCCGAACTGTGTTCGGCGAAATGTTAGATAGAATTGAAAAGGGCGCAGCCCAAGGAATTTTGGCTTGGCATCCTGATAGACTGGCAAGAAATTCCATTGATGGCGGAAGGATTATCTATCTGCTGGACACAGGAAAACTTAAGGATTTAAAATTTCCTACTTTTTGGTTTGATAATACACCACAAGGCAAGTTTATGTTGAATATTGCCTTTGGGCAAAGCAAATATTACATAGATAATCTTTCAGAAAACATTAAACGAGGACACAGGGCAAAACTACGAAAAGGTATTTGGCCAAGCTTTGCCCCTCTTGGATATCTCAACAACCATAAGACAAAAGGGATAGATATTGATCCAGAGAAAGCACCGCTTATCAGAAAAGCGTTTGAATTATACGCCACTGGAGAATATACGCTAAAAGCAATTGCAAAAATTTTAAAAGACGCAGGACTTAGAAGCTACAAGGGCAAGGTGCTTTCTGTTTCCTGTGTCCAGCGAATGCTTAAAAATACGTTTTACTATGGTGTTTTTAGGTTCAATGGCGAAATGTATGATGGAAGCCACGAGCCAATTATTTCCAAGAAACTTTTTGATACTATTCAACAGGTAATGAATAACAGAGGCAAGAAAAAGCGAAAAAGAAAACATAACTTTGCTTTTTCTGGGCTTATGCGTTGCGGAAATTGCGGTTGCATGATTACTGCTGAAATTCAAAAGGGATATATTTATTATCGTTGCACCAAGAAAAAGCAAAGATGCAATGAAAAGTATTTGCGCGAAGAAAAACTTGTTGAACAGCTAAAAGCAATAATTCAAAAAGTTTCCTTGCCAGATGAATGGGCAGAGAAAATGTTGGAAGAAATTGAGAAAGAGAAGGAACAGGCCAAACAAGAAACAAAATCACTTGTTCAAAATCTATTAAAACAAAAAGTGGCAATTGAAAGGAAGATGGACAGACTGCTTGATCTTTATATTGAAGGCAAGGGTATTGAACCGGAAGAATATCAAGCTAAAAAACAGAAACTTCTTAATGAAAAACTGAAAATTCAACAGAAGATTAAAGATTTTGAACAAACAGGAAATAATTGGCTCGAACCAATGAAAGAAATGATTTTAGCCAGTAGCCAAGCCAAAATTCTATCGTCGCAGAGCGACAATTCTCAAATTCGAGCATTTCTAAAAAATATCGGCTCGAACTTTATTTTAAAAGGTAAAAAATTCCAATTTGAAGGGAAAATCGGCTGGCGTGCCCTTTTAAATTCCCCCCAGAATACCAATTGGCGGAGAGGGTGGGATTCGAACCCACGGTCCCGGTTACCCAGGACACCGGTTTTCGAGACCGGCCTATTCAACCACTCTAGCACCTCTCCTTTATGTCAATTAACAACTGCAAATATAAAGTTTTTAGTAAAATCAATTTTAGAAAAAATGTGATCAATTAGAATATAAACTGAGTTACATTAAATTGTGTTCACGATAACTTTGAATGACTAATAAAGGTAGAACTTAAAGATAAATAATTCGAGAAAGTATTATGAATGCTTTAATACTATCTTCTAGATTTTTTCTTTTACCTCTTTACTTTTATTAAAAAATTCCATAGAATTTCGTAAAATTTTATGCAAAATCAATCACAAAATAAAGTGGGCGTAAAATGAAACATATAAAACTTTTTTTAATAGGAGTGATTCCATTTCTATTTTCATATTGTGCTTCTTCTCAACCCGAAGAAGAAACAACACAAACGACACAAACAACACAAACAACGGTTCAGGTTCAGCCGACTGAAACTAAAGAGACTTCCAGTAAAATTATTTTTAGAGATGATTCGAATGAAATTCTGAAAAATAGTTTGAAGAATAATAAAGTGGATCTTGTATCAACTACCGTTTGTCCAAAAATTTTTAATGGCTGTTGCTTAACTAAAGGAGTTTCAAAGTATCATAATGGTGTCTATGCTGAGTTTTATAATTCAGCAAGTTCACTTGGCAAAGACTTATACTGTGATTTATGGTTTCATTATAAATCTGATGAGGGTCAGGTTTTAGCATTTCCAGTTGAATATCAAAATAACCGAAATATGTTGAAGGTTAATGGAGTTTATTTTGAATGTATCGTAGATGAGAATCACTTCTGGGTTCCTAATTTTAATTATTTTCATACAGGCTGGCCAAGTGAAACATTCGATTATGTGATGGATTTTGCTCCAGGTAAATTTATAAGATTTAAACAACAATTCTGTAAAAGTTTAGGAATTCCTGATTCTAAATCTCCAACAGGTAAAATTTTTCCACTCGAAATTTCGGAAAACCAGTCTTTAAGAATTTTTTCTCAGTTACCATTTGAAGATTTAGTTATAGAGTATAAAGACATATCAGCTGGAATTGATAACTTTGCAGATTACTACTACTTCGATCGACTTGATTACTTGAGAGATAAATTGGTAAATGTATCCTTTTTAATCAGAGACAACGAAACTCTTTTTCCTGTGGAAGATGCAATTGTAACTATCACACCACTTGAACCAACCGATGAATTAAAAGAAGTTCTTGAAAGATTCACTGATTTTACACTGAGAGCACCAAATTTTGATTACGGTTTGTATGGATTCAAAAGTTGTGCTTCTGAACAAACGTTAGATAAATTTTCGATGCAAAGTAAGTTATTCAATTATTTTACTGAATATAAATTAAATCCATGGGCTGTTGTTAATACTGAGTTTAAAGCAAAAACAAATAAGGATGGTGAGTTTTTCTGGACTACCAATGATTTATTAGATAAAAGTCCCGAGCTATATTCTGATTTAATCAAAACACCACTTTTCAAAAAAGAAATAATGCAAAAAGGACATTATTATGTTTTAGCAAGGGACAAAAAATATCAGATAAAAATAATTCATCCAAGGTATCAGTATTTCGAAAGAACTTTCAGTATTTCTGGTGATAGTCAGGTAATTGTTGATTTAGCTCAGGTTACTACCAAACTTGAAAATGTTGGTGGAAGAGGTAATAAAGAAAATTTATTTGTAAGACCCATTAGCAAATAATTAAAATTTATTTCCAGGATATTATGGGTTTGCTCAAAGAAAGAGCAAACCCTTTTTTGTAAATTACATTTCCTAATTATTTCCGATTTAGTCTCTTAAAAAAGTAAGAGGTGTTTTTTTTGAACTCGATAAAAGTTTGAGGAACTCATTCAATTGCTTAATTATTCATTTCTCTTTTGACTGATGGAACAAAATCTTTAGGTCTTCCAAGTTTTTGTAATCCAAGTATTTCTCTTGCTCTATCAAGTGAATCATCTATATTCCCATATATATTTTCTTCACCATATAAATCAAAAATTCCTGCTTGAGTCATTGCATATAATGGTTGAGTATGTACATCCGAAAGTATAATGTGAGTTCCATTTTTCCTGGAATCAAGATGTAATTCTTTAAGAATTTGTAAACCTGTTGCATCAATTGCAGGGACATTCCGCATTCTAATGATTAGTATTTTTGGCGGATTTTCAACTATCTTCAATTGCTCTTTGAATTTTGATGCAGCACCAAAAAAGAAGGGACCATTAATTTCAAACACTTCCACACCATCAGGAACTGTTCTTTTCTCAATTGAATTAGGATCACTTGATTCTTCTTCATCTTCCAATTCTCGAGTGATGATGCTTATATTGGATACTTCAGCCATTCGTCTCATAAATAAAAATACGGCTAATATCATTCCAATTTCAATTGCAATTGTCAAATCAAAAATTACAGTAAGAAAGAAAGTTGTCAGTAATACAATAACATCACTTCTCGGACTTTTCAATAATGATTTAAATGCATGCCATTCACTCATATTATAGGAAACGATTACAAGAATTGATGCTAATGTGGCCATTGGAATTTTTTTAGCATAGCTTCCAAAGAATAACATTATCAATAACAGAGTTAACGAATGAATTATTCCTGCAACTGGTGTTCTTCCGCCGTTTTTAATATTAGTGGCAGTTCTTGCAATAGCGCCTGTGGCTGGTATTCCACCGAATAGAGGTGAAACAATATTGGCGACACCTTGAGCAATGAGTTCCATATTACTTCTGTGTTTACTTCCAATCATACCATCAGCAACAACAGCTGAGAGTAATGATTCAATTGCTGCTAATATTGCAATTGTTGTTGCAGGTGCGATTAGATTTTTTATATCTGATAAATGAAATTCAAATAAACTTGGAGCTGGTAAATTAGAAGGAATTTCACCAAATCTACTTTCAATTGTATCAACAGGTAATTTAAAACTCTGTACAATTATTGTTGTAATTATAATTGCGATTATTGAACCAGGAATCCTATGCGTTACCTTTGGCCATAAAACCATTATTATTAACGACAGTAGAGCTATTCCAAGAACATTGAAATTTAATGTATGAAAATTTTGAAGATAGATTAACCACTTTTCATGAAATTCAGATGGCAATTTTGCAATCTTTAATCCAAAAAAATCTTTTATCTGAGTAGAAAAAATCAAGAGAGCAATTCCGCTTGTAAATCCCACTACAACTGGATAAGGAATAAATTTTATGAGCGAACCGAATTTTGCCAAGCCCATAAAAATCAAAATTGAACCAGCCATAACTGTTGCAATTGCTAAACCTGTATATCCATATTGTTGAACTATTCCATAAATAATAATTATAAATGCACCTGTTGGTCCACCAATTTGTACACGACTTCCTCCAAGAAAAGAAATAATAAAACCTGCTACAATGGCAGTGATAATTCCTTTTTCCGGGGTTACACCACTGGCAATACCAAAAGCAATTGCAAGTGGAAGGGCAACTATTCCTACTATAACACCAGCAGTTGCATCCGAAATAAATTGTTGTTTTGTATAACCTTTAAGAGTACTAAATAATTTAGGTTTGAACGTTGACACAGTACAATTCCTAATTTTTTTTTACTTATTGTAAACAGATAAAAATTAATTTTGGAAAACTAAACCAATAAATCTCTAATTAAAGATTAATAATTGTAAATTTAATTCATCCATAACTATTAATATTTAAAATAAAGTTCCAGCATTAATTCAATTTTAAATTATTATTACTATATACACACTTTTTAAGTTAATAATGCATCAGGACAAAATAATTTTAATCTTTAATCTTGTAATGAAAAAAATAATTGAAGTATAAAACCCTTTACAATGATTGTTTTAATGAAAATTACCAACGCCATTTGAAAATCTTATTTTGATTGGGCTTGATGAACTTTTCTAAATTTTAATCTAAATGAATTATTCATTGATTGACATTGAATAATTTTCAATTACAATAGATGATGGTGGGTTCATATTTTTCAAGAGAATCTTTTTTGCTAATTCATAAGCAGAGTGGAAATTTTTTTGATTCGTATGATCAGCAAATAAACTATCAGAGATAAAATGCTCTTGAGTTAATGGAATTATTTTGTACTGTAATTTTTTATTAATTCTTCCTTTGTAAACATAGGTGGGTAGAATTTTAATTTGCTTTAATTTTATTTCATCGGTTGTGAATTTCTTTTCTATTGTGATGAAAAGAATTGCACCACTTGCCGTGAGTAACTTTCGTTGATTTGAAATAAAATTCCCGAGTGAATAAGCAATCATTACACTATCAATTTTTGAATTAACAGCTCGCCGGATTTCCATCGGTTGAAGAACATGTGGATGATTCCCAATTATAATATCAGCACCAAAATTTATTAATGAATCTACAACTTGAAGTTGATATTTATTTGGTTCAGTCGAATACTCATCACCAAAATGTAGATTCAAGATTATTATGTCAGCACCTGAGTTTCTTAGTTTGTGAATTTGACTTTTCAACGAATCGAAATTTATAAGATTAACGAGATATTTCTTTCCAGATGGAACAGGAATCCCATTCGTTGAAAAAGTAGCCGCAATTAGACCCAACTTTATTTTATTCATTTCAATAATTCTTAATGAATCAAAGTCTTTGTAGCTTTCAAATGCACCAGTGTAGCCAATACCTCTTTGCTTAAGATGATTGATTGTTTTGAGAATACCTTTTTCACCATAATCTAAAATATGATTGTTAGCAAGAAAGAGAAAATCAAATCCAGCATATACTAAACCATCAAGATACTTTTCAGGTGAACGAAATCTCGGATAACCTGTGAAACGATCAACTGAATCTCCAATGGTTGTTTCCAGATTTCCGAAGGCAAGGTCGGCTGAAGAAATAAAATCTCTTACATATTCAAACGTCGAATTAAAATTGTATTGACCATTTGTATCTATTGAGGATTTTATCTGTGGCGTATGACACATTAAATCACCTACGAATGCTAAGGTGATTGATGATAGAGAATCGTTCTGAACAAAATTTTTTGTGGGATTTTTTTCGTAAATAGAAATTACTGAAATATATCCGTAGAATGAGAATAAAATAAAAAGTAAAAGGAATTGATTGTCTTTCATAAAATTTAAAATCTTTATTCAAATTTAATAATGATTTCTCATTCGATATTATTGAATTCTATTGACATAAAATTTGTCATAGGGGCTGACTAAAGAATATTATTTTGTCATCCTGAATTTATTTCAGGGTCTATTTTTGGTTTATAATTACAAGTTTAGATGCCGTGATAAATTCGGCATAACACTTTTTTGGACAACCCCAAAAAAAAAATTAAACTCAAGTCATCTTAAATCTCATCATAGCCAGACAGTACTGCTTTATGATATCAACTTTATTTTGAACAAAGGAATTCCGAAAGAAAAAGGGGAGTTACTTTTTAATCTTTCATTAACTAATTTTGATAAAAATTTGGAGAAAATTTATGCGTCTCAGTGTTAATATTGATCATGTTGCAACACTTCGTCAAGCAAGAGGAGAATTTGAGCCTGACCCAATTACTGCAGCATTGATATGTGAATTAGCAGGCGCTGATGGAATCGTCTGTCATTTGAGAGAAGATCGAAGACATATAAATGATAGAGATGTTAATTTACTCAGAGAGCTTGTTAAGACTAAACTTGATTTAGAAATGTCAATGGATCCACAAATTGTTTCAATTGCATGTAAAGTGAGACCTGATCTTGCAACATTAGTTCCTGAAAGAAGGCAGGAACTTACAACTGAAGGTGGACTTGATGTTGTTAAATATTTCAGTCGTGTCGAAGAAGTTGTGAAAGAACTTCGTTCTCATAAAATAGAAGTGAGCTTGTTCATTGATCCTGTAAAAGAACAGATTGAAGCTGCCGCTGAACTTAACGCTGATTTCATAGAAATTCACACAGGATTTTATGCAAATACAATTAGCGAAGAAGAAGCAAGAGAGGAGCTTGAAAAAATTCGTGAAGCCGCAAAACTTGGAAAGAAATTAAATTTAGGTGTAAATGCTGGACACGGATTGAATTATCTTAACATAATTCCTTTTAGAGAAATTAAAGAAATAGATGAAGTTAGTATTGGTCATGCGATTATTGCTAAAGCCGTTTTCGTAGGTTTAGAAAATGCTGTAAGAGAAATGGTTAGACTGGTAAAAGGTGTATAAGCAAAAATTAACAAAATCATTTCTTGAAGAGCTTTATAAAAAATACAATCGTTTAAATTCAGCTGATGATCCTGTCTGGGGGATAATTCATCATAAAAATGAATTGGATAAAGAAATATTAGCATTCATTGCTGCAGAATATGCTTTTGGAAATATTCCTCAAATCAATAATACTGTAAGTAAGATAATTACTTTATTAAATCCCTCACCATTAGAAAAAATTCTTGATGATGATTTTTTGAACTACTTAAAGAAAAACATCGACATTAAACACAGATTTTTATTTCATTCTGAGCTTACAGGGCTTCTTAAAACACTTCAGACAGTTTATCTCGGTTTTGGAAGTTTGAAAAATTTGTTTTTAATGAATTATAATTCTGAAGATATTAATTTGAAAAATTCAATTACGACTTTCTCAGATTATTTAAGAAAAATTCATAATAAGCATTCAAAAACTTCTTCAAGGAAATTAAAATTCTTATATCCTTCACCTCAGAGTGGTTCAGCTTGCAAAAGATTAAATTTATTTCTTCGCTGGATGGTCAGAAAAGATAAAGTAGATTTAGGTATATGGAAAGAAATTAAAACATCACAACTTGTTATACCACTTGATATTCATATTTATCGTGTTGCTAAATATTTTGGCTTAACAAAAAGGAAAAGCCCTTCCTGGAATATGGCAGTTGAGATAACTGAGAATTTGAAAAAATTCAATGAAGAAGATCCTGTTAAATATGATTTCGCATTGTCCCATTTAAGACTTAAATAATTTCCATCAAAAATTTTAAACACTTTGATTGAAAAAAAATTTCTTTCTCATTTATTAAATTTTAATTTCTAATTCATTCTTCTCTGACTCACTGATTTAAATAAAAGCTTGATGTACTTAACTTTCATACATATATTTGAGAAATTATTTTATGTAGAAAAACATCAGGAGAGCTAAAAATTATAATCAAAATTTCAAACAACATTCCATCAATAACAAATCAAAAGGAGTTATTATGACTGAAGGTAAAAAATATGTTCCTTTTGTTTCACCGGATAAAGTACTTCCAGAATTTACTGTCCGTGCTCTAATAATCGGCTTGATAATGTGCGTTGTCCTTGGTGCAGCTAACGCATATCTTGGTTTAAAAGCTGGAATGACAATAGCTGCAACTTATCCAGCAGCCGTTATAGGCATGGCTTTGTTGAAAGCGATGAAAGGCTCAATTCTGGAAGAAAATTTTGCAAGAACAGTCGGCTCAATTGGCGAATCTGTTGCTGCTGGTGCAATATTTACAATTCCCGCATTCTTCATAGCTGGTGTCTGGCCTGAATTTACAACACAATATTATGTTGAGTCTGCAATTATAATGTTCGTTGGTGGTGTCCTTGGAATTATGTTTGTCGCACTGCTAAGAAGAGTGATGGTTGAAGATGCTGAATTACCATTTCCTGAATCAGTTGCAGCAGGTGAAATTCACAAAGCAGGTAGAACTGGTGGAACTGGTGCAAAATTCTTATTTGGTGCGATGGGAATTGGTGCTTTAATCCAGACTTTAGGTCAATTAAGCTTTTTTGCCAAGAGCTGGGAAAAGTTTGTGCATTTTTCAAAAACTACAATCGGTTTACAAAAATCGGGAGAGGCTGCTGCACAGGGTGGACTTCTTTTGAGTTCTCCTGGTGTTAGCCCTGCTTACATTGGTGTTGGTTATATAATTGGACCAAAACTGGCATCTTTAAATTTTAGTGGTGGTTTGTTAGCCTGGGGATTATTTGTTCCAATAATAACTTATTTCTTAGCTCCAAGTTTACTGGCTTCGAATCCTAATCCTTCAGAAAGTGATTGGGTTTCCATGTCGATTAATGTTTGGAAATTTATTGTAAGACCAATTGCTATTGGTGGAATGTTAGTTGGCGCTGGTTATACTCTTTTTAGAATGAGAAAGAGTTTGTTAACTGGAATTAAAAGATCAATCAGCGATGTGAAAAAAGCTGCATCTGGTGAACATACAGAAATTAGAACTGAACAGGATTTAAAATTTACATGGGTGATGTTAGGTATTTTACTTTCTGCAGTAGCTACATTTTTTATCTATAATTATTTTGCTAATGATGTAATTGCTGCACTTGTCGCAACTATTGTAATGATTGTCGCTGGATTTTTCTTTGCTGCTGTTTCGGGTTATCTGGTTGGTATTATTGGTTCAAGTAATAATCCTATCAGTGGACTTACGTTATCAACTTTACTTGTTGCAGCTTTACTGATGGTTGCACTTGGTGTGAAAGGAACCACAGGAGTTGCAGCAGTTCTCGGTGTTGCAGCTGTCGTTTGTGTTGCTGCGGCTGTGGCTGGTGAAATGTTGCAAGATTTAAAAGTTGGTCATATTCTTGGTGGAACACCCTGGAAGATGCAAGTAGGAGATATTATCGGTGTTGGTCTGGCTGCTGCAGTAATGTTCATCCCATTGTTAATTCTTCATCAAGGTGATATCAATACAGGTGGAACAGGTTTTGGTGGAAAAAATTTACCTGCTCCTCAAGCAAGTTTAATGGCTTTACTCTCTAAAGGAATTGTTGAAGGAAAGATGGCATGGCCACTGATAATTGTCGGTATGTTGATGGGCTTCGGATTTATCTTGATGCAGGTAAGAAGTCCAATGCTTGTTTCTGTAGGTATGTACTTACCTCTTGAAACAACTTTCGCAATTTTTATCGGTGGATTAATTAAAGGTATAGTTGAAAAAGTTAACAATAAAAAGAACTTTAATGAAGCTCAAAGAGCGAGAGTAGAAAATACAGGAGTTTTACTTGCTGCTGGTTTAATTGCAGGTGAAGCTTTAATAGGACTTGTCTTTGCTGGCTTCGCATTTTTTGAAATTTCACTTTTCAAAATTTTTGAACAACCTACTTTTGGAATTAGTTTACTTGTGTTTTTATTCATTGCCTGGTTATTAGTTCAAGTACCAGTAAAGAATGCTGGTAGACCTGATGAACCTGCACCACCAAGTGCAATGATGTAAAAATGATTTTTCTTCAAGCAATGTCACCCTCACAAAACCAGAGGGTGACATTGTTGTTTGTACTTAATTTTACAACGAATAGAGAATTAACCTCTGAAATTAGTTAGCTTAAATTTAGAAATAGAGTTCTAAAATTTTTTGTACATAATTAATCTGAATGAAAAAAATAAAATTGAGTGATAGTACTTCGGGGTTAACTAAAAATTGTAATGGAGTCAATCTGAACTTATTTCAGATTTTATTCTTAACTATTAGTTGCAGGTTTAGTTTGAGAACAAGTTTAGAATCATATTTTCAGGATAGCCCCTTTATTGAAATAGATTAACATTTATGTTCACATAAATTGATTAACAAAAAAATTATTCAAAGAGAAAATGATAAAGTCAATCTTTAAAAAATTGTCAAAACAAAAGACAAGAATACAAAATCAAGTAAATCTTTATGATTTAATTCCACAGAGAAATTTTGAATACGAAATCAATAAAGAAAATCTGGTTAACATTTTAGTACCAAAGTTTTCAAATAAGTTTTTGGTTCAAAATCTTCTTCCTCGATTGAAAGCTCCATATATTAAAATCAAACTTGATGAGATTGGTTCGGCAGTCTGGCTTGAGATTGATGGTCAGAAAAATGTCGGTGAAATTGCAAGGCAACTTGAAGAGAGATTTGGTGAAAGAATTCAGCCAATCGAGGAAAGGCTCGCTAAATTTTTCGCTCAATTAAATTCAAACAAATTTATAACTTTCAAAAAGAAGGAGTAATTAAATGGGAAACTTAAGTTTTCTTAAACCGGAACCTTTATGGAATCATTTTGAAGAATTGTGTAATTATCCAAGACCTTCGAAGAAAGAACAAAAGGTTGTTCAGTACGTCTTAAATGTAATTAAAAAATCGGGACTTGAATATGAACAGGATAGTTTTGGAAACATTTTAGTCAGAAAACCAGCAACACCAGGCTACGAAAATCGAAAAACGGTCTGTTTGCAAGGTCACCTCGATATGGTTTGTGAAAAGAACAGTGATGTTCAACATGATTTTGAAAATGATCCAATTCAACCTTATGTAGATGGTGACTGGGTAAAAGCAAAGGGAACTACACTGGGTGCTGATAATGGAATTGGAGTCGCGGCAGCTCTCGCTGTGATGGAAGCAAAAGATCTTCAACATGGTCCACTTGAATTCTTATTCACACTGGATGAAGAAACTGGATTAACCGGGGCAAGTAATCTTAAACCTGGCTTTGTTAAGGCAGACATTCTTCTAAATCTTGATTCTGAAGAAGATGGTTCATTTTATATTGGTTGTTCTGGTGGAAAAGATACTGAAGGAACTTTCACTTATAAAAAAGAAAATGTACCTGATAATTCACTCGCATATAAAATTAAAGTCACAGGATTAAAAGGTGGACATTCAGGTCTTGATATTCATCTTGGCAGAGGGAATGCAATTAAAATTTTAACAAGACTTTTGTGGAATCTACAAAATCAATTCGATATTAGACTTTCAAAAATTGAAGGTGGTAGCAAGAGGAATGCAATACCAAGAGAGGCATTTGCTGAGTTAGTTGTCGCAAATAACAAGGCAGATGAACTTGAAGGATTTATTAATTACTATAACACACTCGTAAAAAGTGAAAATTCAACAGTTGAGCCAAATCTGAAAGTTGATTTCGAACAATCCAAACTTCCCGAATTTGTAATTGATAAATCGACACAGATAAATCTTCTTAACGCTCTCTATGCATTACCACATGGTGTAATTAAGATGAGCCCTGACTTACCAGGACTTGTTGAAACATCAACCAATCTTGCAACAATTTCTTTTAATGACGAAATAGTTGTTGGTACGAGTCAAAGAAGTTCAGTTGAAAGTGAAAAAGAAGATGTTGTGGTAATGAATAGAGCTGTCTTTTTGCTTGCCAATGCAAAAGTCAAACATGGAGATGGTTATCCTGGCTGGAAACCAGATGTTAATTCTGAAATTCTAAAAGTGATGAAAGAAGTGTATAAGAATCTTTATCAAAAAGAGCCTGAAGTGAAAGCAATTCATGCTGGCCTTGAATGTGGAATTATCAAAGAAAAAAATCCAGATATGGATATGATTTCATTTGGTCCAACGATAATGGGCGCTCACTCTCCCGATGAAAAAGTTCAAATAAGTACAGTACAAAAATTTTATGATTTATTGATTGAAGTGCTTAAAAATATTCCAGTAAAAAATTAAGGAGTGAAAAATTGGAACAGGTAAGAAGAGAAACTCCAGCTTACTTAAGATGGATTGTCTGGCTTTTTATCAGTCTATCAATGTTTGGTAACTATTATATCTATGATAGTATTAGTCCACTTGCTGATTTATTAAAAACTCAATTAGGATTTTCTGATTCAAATATTGGATTACTAAATGCCATTTATAGTTTTCCAAACATCATAATGGTTTTAATCGGTGGAATTATCATTGATAGAATTGGTACGAGAAAAGCTGTTTTCATTTTCACTTTTTTAGTTATGCTGGGTTCTCTTCTTACTGCTATTAAAGGTGATATTTTTATAATGGCTACTGGAAGATTACTCTTTGGTCTTGGTGCTGAATCAATGATTGTTGCAATTACTACAATAATTGCTCGATGGTTTAAGGGTAAAGAATTGTCATTTGCGTTTGGTTTAAATTTAACTTTAGCTCGACTTGGTTCATTTATGGCTTTGAATTCACCGCTATGGGCAAAACAATATTATGATTACTGGCAAAATCCATTATGGATTGCTTTTTATGCAGGTGTTTCAGCATTGTTTTTCATTTCAATTTATTTCGTTGTTGATTATGTCAGTTCAAAAAAATATGAACTACCACCAGAGGGTAATCAGGATAAAATTATCATTAAAGAGATTTTCAGTTTTGGTAAAGCTTTCTGGTTCATCTCTGCGTTATGTGTGACTTTTTATTCTGCTATGTTTCCTTTTCAAACTTTCGCAATTAAATTTTTCCAGGAGGTTCATGGAACATCAAGAGAAGTCGGTGGAAATCTTTCGAGTATTTTAACTTTATCTGCAATGATTTTTACTCCACTTTTTGGACTCTTAGCAGATCGTGTTAGAAAAAAATCTCTTCTAATGATGTATGGTTCGTTTCTAATCATTCCAGTTTACTTAATAATGGCTTATAAGGTTGACCTTGCAACGCCACTTGGTATAAGTGGAAATTTAGAAATCAATCTGGATTTTTTTGATATTCATACTTCAATCCCGGCATACTTAATCATACCAATGTCTATGATGGGAATTGCATTCTCACTTATTCCAGCAGTGATGTGGCCATATGTTGCTTTAGTTGTGGATTCATCCAAACTTGGAACTGCCTATGGATTGATGACAATGATTCAAAATATTGGTTTATTTTTATTTAATATTCTCATTGGATTTTCAAACGATTTATTTAAAGCCAGTGCTGAAAATCCAGCTGGCTATATTCCTGGAATGTGGATTTTTTCAATTCTTGGATTTTCTGGTTTATTGTTTTCATATTTATTAAGAAAAGAAGAAAAAAAATTAAATCTACCATTAAAATCTGAGTGAATTATGAATAAAGAATTATTAAACAGTTCAAAGATTGCATTAAAAGATTATCTCGGATTAAAGAACGAAGAAACTTTACTCATTATTTCTGATGAATATAAAAGAGAGATTGGCATCGCCTTATATGAAGTTGGAAAAAAATTGTGTAAAGAATCCGTTTATGTTGAAATGAAGTCTCGTGAAGTAAATGGTCAGGAACCTCCACAGCAAATTGCAGAATTAATGAAAACCTTTGATGTGGTTGTTTGTCCAACGACTAAATCTTTAACTCATACCAATGCAAGAAGAGAAGCTGTTAAAGCTGGTGTTAGAGTTGCAACAATGCCCGGGATTACAAAGTCAACTATGATTAGATGTCTTTCTGCAGATTCAAATAAAGTAATTGAAATTACAAATAATGTTAAAGCAGCATTAGAGAATGGAAAAGAAATTCATGTTATTTCAAAAAATGGAACGGATGTAAAGATGAATATTGATGGTAGAAAAATTATACCAAGTACTGGTGTATTAAAGAATAAAGGTGAAAGCGGAAATCTTCCTTCAGGTGAAGTTTATCTTGCACCACTGGAAGGTACAACAAATGGTGTAATTGTTTTTGATGGCTCAGTTGCAGGTATTGGAATTTTAAAATCTCCAGTCAAAATCACAATTAAAGACGGTTACGCTGAAAAATTTTCTGGTAAAAGCGAGGCAAAGCAATTACAAAAAATGTTAGACAAAGCAGGTAAAGAGGGGAGAGCTATTGCCGAATTTGGTATTGGTACAAATTACAAAGCAAAAATCACCGGACATATTCTTGAAGATGAAAAAGTTTTAGGCACAGTTCACATTGCTTTTGGAAACAACTTATCAATGGGTGGAGTTATCGATGTTCCAATTCATATCGATGGATTAATCAAAAAGCCTACAGTTCTTGTTGATGATGTAGTTATTATGGAAAATGGTGTTTTACTGGTTTAAGAGTTTTGAAAAATTAAGATGAAAAATAACTGAATATTTTTATCAATTCAGTTTAATTAATTTCCCGTTGATGAAATCTTTCTTGATGATTTGTAAGAAATAATGCTGGAACAAGTCTGTAATTAATTGTATTTCTGGACTGAATTAATTTTTGAAAAACCAAGCCAGTCAAAGTTTTCGAATTCACCGAAATGTTCTTCAAATATTTTATAATAAAGATATTCTTCTTTTGTTCTTAATCTAAAACCATTATCAAGCGTTCTATTCGAATTGAATTCAAAATTAGTGATTTTCGCTTCTGCATATTCTTCCAATAGATTTTTCAGACCACTTCCTTGCCAGAATTTTTCCTTAGGTCTGTTATAAATTTCTTCGGGCAAGTAATCTTTCATTGCTTCTCTTAAAATCCATTTTTCAATTCCATTTTTAATTTTTAGTTCAGGAGGAATTTGCAACACATAATTTACGACATCGGGATCGGAAAATGGAACATGTGGAATTATTTCATTTGAATATGCACTTCGATCAACTCTTTGAAAGGCAGTATTTGCCAGTGCTCTGGTTATATTTATTAATTCTAAAGGTAATTCATTAATGGGAATTAGTTTTAAATAATCATATCCAGCAAAGAGTTCGTCTCCACTTTCACCAGAAAATACTTCATCAATATAATCTCTGGCTTTTGAATTAACGATGTAATTTATAATTGAAGATCTAACAAGATAGGAATCAAATGATTCGAGGTAATAGATGACATCAGGCAACACCTTAAGAATTTCTTCTTTGTTCACTACAATTTCAAAATGCCTGGAATTAATATGTTCAGCCAGAATTCTTGCAAATTTTAAATCATTGGAATCTTTGAGTCCACCAGAAAATGTGTACAATTTTTTCAATCTCTTACTTGCAACCGATGCAATTACACTTGAATCTATGCCTCCACTTAACCAGCTTCCGAATTCGTCTTTATCCTCAATTCTTTTGAAGATAGAATTTTCAATTTTAGTTCTTAATTCAGAGGCAATTGTCTCAATAGAATCACTGATAAATTTATCTGGCAATTTGAGTGTATCTATAACGAATGATTTGCCTTTATAAAATTTTGTTCCAGGTTTGAGTTCATTAATATCTCGAGTAACAACAAGTAATGCCTTGATTTCTGATGCAAAGCAAATTGAATTCTGGTCATCGAAGCCATAGTATAATGGTACAACACCCATAAAATCTCTTCTTAATTCGATTGATGAATCAATTTCCTTCGCATAAACGAAATGCGAATTGAACTGGTTATGAGTGATGATTTTATCGAGTTGAAATTTTTCAATTTCACTCAATGAATGAAAATTTGAGCAAATACCAAATGTGGAGTTTTCTTTTGAAAAAATTTTTCTGACTTTACTTGCTCTGTGCGACATCTTATCCAGCATTTTGGATACAAGATTAAATTCGTTTGGTCGATTGATTCCAGCTAAAGCAGACATTGGTAACTCCTTTGTTTATTTTAAATATTTTTTAAGTCGATCTTTCTCTTTAATGATTTTACCTGTTCTATTACTGATTGCATACCAGGCACCATTAATCAAATTGGTTTTTATTTTACCACAGAGATGTGGATTGCCTGTAAAATGAGGTGTATCCAGAATTCCTTCTTTAATAGCCATTGCTAAAACTTTTGGATCAGATAAAGGATCTTCACTTAGATTCTTTCCAAAGTTTTTAATTGCTTGAAGGATAATACGAGCTTCCTTTTTCAATTCTTCCTTTCGTTTGATTAATACTTTATCATTCGATATGTCAGGTAAACCATTCAATGAGTTTTTGATTACGCCATGAACAATATTGCAACTCTCAATAAGTTCTTCAGGATAGACGGCATGATCACCTTCACAATACGCAACAACATGAAGAATATGAGGTTTCATATAAAGCATAATTAAAGATGAAGCAGCTAATTGTCCCTTTGCAATATTTGGATCTGGTGAAAAATGGGCTATTCCAGCTCTAACTTCTCTGTAAAAATCAAAATTTTCATCTTTCAATTCTTCAATCAATTCATTCTTCGCAAGCATTTTTGCTAAGTCCATTTGAGGAGATGTACCTGGTGGTGTATTAAACATAAATTGAGCAACATATTTTTTTACTCCCATTTTCTTTGCATTGTAAGCAGCAAGAAAAGCAGTGGCAACTGCAAGTGAATCATGTGCATCCCTTAAACTCCATTGGTGTGATTCATTTACTTCGACTGGAATGTTCCTTTCTGCATACCATTTCATTGCCTGTTGATTTTCAGCAATTGAAATTTCGAGTGGTCTTGTTGATCTGCCATCCATAACACTATACCAGGTAAGTGGAATTGCAGCCCAAGCGTTGTTTATTGTTTCGACAGACATTTCAGCCCATTTGATTAAATTATTTGTTCCACTATAACATCTCATTAATGGATAATTGCCTGTTCTGGATGCTTCATAAATCTTTCTCAAATCTTCAGCTGACCTGACAGGAACACCACCAGCACCATCGAGTTCAGGTCGCATTAATTCAGGTGTGAAGAAAAATTCCTGAGCATTTTGATCTGTTCCAAGTGAAATCACATCCAGAACTTTTGCATTTGCGATTTGTCTGACACCTTCGATAGTTTCTTCTAAATCAGGTCTACCAAAATGATGTCTTATAATTGGATAAGGATATTTTTGTTCAATTCGATCACTCAAGGTCTGTGGATAAAGTTCTTCACCTTTTGTGATTGTTTCTCCTTTAAGAAAAGCTGAAACTTCATCTAAATTTTCTGTGCCGTCAAAAACTTTTATAAATATTTTATATTGTCTTGCAATAGTAGCAACTGAAGGTGTTCCACCAAAAATGAATTTTTTTGATTTAAGAAAATCATCTTCATCAATTTTTTTCTTTAATTGATCGAAAATTTTTTGACCGACTTCTGGTGTAAGGCGGTAACTTATTGCTATAATATCTGGATTATATTTTTTTATTTCTTTTAATAATCTTTCAAGAGGTACAGCTGGACCTAATGAAATAGTTTTAAATCCTTCAAGCTCTGCCATCTGCAAAAAATGATTTAAGCCACCAATATGAACACAATTACCAACTGCACAACCGAGAATTAATTTCTTACTTTTCATAATCTCTCTCCTATAGCTAATAATCGAAGTTCTCTTAATGAAAGGTTTGCAATATTTAAATTTTCGACAGTTCTTCCAGAAGCCCAGTAATCTGTTTGATTCAAAATACATGCAAGTTTGATTATTGAATTAATTGTTGGAGTTTCTACACCAAATTTTTTTCCTATTGAAGCAATGGGGACAAGACTCGTTGGAACATCCTCAGTTAAATATCTCATATTCAATCTTGTTGGTGCAAGAATTCCTCGATAACCAGGATTTGCTAACATTGCATCATATAAATTTTCGCCAGCTGCACTGTAAGCAAGATAAAGCCATTCTCTTGCTGTTATTGCTCGAATACCAAGTGATTCAGCAACTTTTACTCTTTCAGCATCCACTGCTTCCAGAACTTTTGCAACAGATGGGGTAACTCCCTGAACATAAAATTGAAATTCAGAATCGTCTTCAATCCAGCCAGCATTTAAAACACAAATTGTTGGATGAAAAACAGCTCCAATATTATCAAGGCTCGTCTTGAAAATATTATCGCCAGGTACAAATTGAGGATAGGCAATTCGTAATTTTTTTAGAACTTCTGGTATTAGATGAGCTCGGATGGAAGCGATAGGAATAGAATTTTTAATTCTAAATATTCTGGCTTGACCGGGTCCCATCGCTCTTGAAGCATAAATGAAGGTTTGAGTTTCAGCTATAATTACATCAGCCTTGCAATTTTTCTCTAACAAAGTTTGCTTGAATTCAAGGGCACCAAAAGTTCTTCCTGGATTTAATACAACTATCTGTCCATCTTTTAAATGTTCTGCCATCTGTGCAGCAATAAATTTATGAGCTGTTGCAGGTACGACCACCATTATGATATCAACATCTTCTATTGCTTCCTGCATATTTGTTGTAGCAAGCAAAACTTTTCCAAATCCTTTTAATCCGAAATCACTTTCTATTTGAATTCCTCCAGTAGCAATTACACCCCAGAGTCTTTCCGGAGTGCGGTTGTAAAGTTTAACATCAAAACCCATTAAACCTAAATGACCAGCCATAGCAAGTCCACCATGCCCAGCTCCAATAACTGCGAATCTTGGTTTATTATTCATATATCCTCCTTCTAATTGACGATAGGGTATTTTGATTTATTGGTTAAGATAAAAAAATATTTAAAAGATGCAAGTCAAACTTTAATTTTTTTGATTTCGATGAGGTTTAATGAGAGAAATCTGGTGTTTAAGCGAAAAATAAATCAATCAGGTTTGGAGTTCAGGAAATTATAAGTATTAGCAATTTGCATTTAAATCAGCAAAAAAATTTTCTCTACAGACAATAAAATTTTTTATTTTGCTTATAAATTTATATTAACAATCATAAGTTTTCTTATGCTCAAAAAATTAAAAGATATTTTTTATGAAAGTAGTCGAGACCCATTCCCGGATTTTCTGCGGGGGTTGTCAATTATATTTATGATTCAAGTTCACATAACAGAATTATTATTACAATCTGACCCTGCTTATTATTTGTTTGAAAGATGGTCCTATTTCTTTGGAGGAATTCCTGCTGCACCAGTTTTTATCATGCTAATGGGGTATTATCAGGATAAATCAAAAACGAGTTTTTCAAAAGAAATTTTGCGAGGCTTTAAAATTTTTCTGCTTGGTTTAGTTCTTAATGTTTTAATGAATCTATCTCTTTTTTATAAATATGCAACTTCGCAAGTCGAAATAGATGTATTTAGTTATTTATTTGGTGTAGATATTTTACTTTTTGCTGGTCTAAGCTATGTACTTCTTGCAGTACTTAGAAGAAAAATTCAAAAATCATATGTCTTCATATTAATTGTTTTAGTGATCTATTTAATAAATTATGTTTTGAGAGAATTACCCTCGCCAGGTTCAATAGAACTTAAATATTTGCTTTCTATCTTTTATAAAATTAGTGATTGGTCTTATTTCCCACTTATTCCTTGGTTTGCTTATCCCATAGTTGGTTTAGTAATTCACAGGACAAAAATTTTTGAAAAATTTTTAGAATATAAATTCCCAAAACTTTTCTGGTTAATATATTTTATTGTTTTCTTTCTGACTATTGAATTTGGCTTGAAGACATCCATGAATCTGGATTTTTATTATCAAATGAATCTTGATTTCTTCATTTATTCTTTAAGCATATTATTTGGATGGTTAAAATTTACAAATACGATTTATACTCAATTTTCAGACAATGTTTTAGTGGAATATTTAAGGTGGTTAGGAAGAAATGTAACCGTGGTTTATTTCTTTCAATGGATAATAATTGGAAATACAGCGACTTATCTCTATAAATCGCTAACCCTTAATTCGTGCCTGATAGTATTCGGGATTGTAATTTTTTCTATTTCAATATGTACATATTTATATCAAATCAGTCGTTCATGAGAGATTGAGACCTTCTTTTATTCATTAACACACTCCATTCAATTTTTTTGCTGAGAATTTTTTTCGGTTCATAATTCTGGTTATAATTTATTAGTTGGATAAAATACTCGATTACTTTTCCATAATTATCAAGATAAAAAGCACTTGCTGCAAAAGTATAGTAGAATTCTGAAAGATCAATTTTATCTGTTAAGTCTGGTTTGTTCCTTAAAATTTCTTCTGCCTTAAAACAATATTCCAATGCCTTATCGGGTTGACTATTTTTCAAATAAACAGAGGAGAGTTGAATAAATAATTTAAGTCTGGAAAGTTCGTCACTATTCTGGTGATTTAATAAAATTTTTGTTGCTTCCTCAATTGAAAATACTTTTAAGAAATTTGTTGCGTTTAAATTTTCAGTAATTATTTGATTTACTACTAATTCGGCTAATTTACTTGACTTGCTCTGATTTGAAAAGATTTTTTGTAATTCCAGTGAGTTGTATCTGATAATATGCATTTCAGCTTCTGAAGAAAATCTACTTAGAGCTACATTTGTGTTAGTAGAATTTTTTGATAGGAGATATCTACTTAATCCATAAACAAGACGGAAATTTCTTGTTTTATTTTGATGAAATTCGATTGCGTTAATTATCTCATCGTCCTCAACTTTGTATTTTCTAATGTATTTTTTAACCAGTAAGTTTTGATTTAATGTATCAAATTTCTCATCTAACTTGTAAACGATTGTCGATGTAGAACCTTTAAATAAAGCAACTGGTGCAAGAAATTCGAGTAATGGTTTGGTTTCGGAATTTAAAAGTCTGTCATTTGTCAGAGTAAAGGCACCTTCGGGAGAAAGAATCTGCGTCGTAAGAAAAGTAAACAAATTATTAATTCCAATTTTTTTTAGATTATCTTTAACCGGCGGTTTATTAAAATTTGAAGAAATTTGTTCAAAGTCAGGTTGAAACTCTTCTTTTGTACCTATTAAAATTAAATCACCAAGGACTCCACCGTACACTTGAACATATGGAAAGACCGAATTAAAAGTTGAAATTACCATGCTCAAAACATCATCATCCATTTCATAAATATGAAACCATTGACACATTATTCCACCTGTATTCAATCTATCTTTGCAACGTTCAAAGTATTCTTTTGAAAAAAGATTTCCGATACCAGCAATCCATGGATTTGAAGGTTCTGAAACAATTACATCAAACTTTTTATCTGTCAATTTTAAATACGATTGAGCATCTTCTAAAATTAATTTAACTCTCTTATCCTTAATTGAATTTTCATTCACATCAGAAAATAGACTTGATGCTTCAATTACTTCTTTTGAAATTTCAGAGCAAGTAACTTGATCAGGATTGTGTTTTAAAATCGCATTTACCGTTGAACCACTACCAAGACCAATGACAAAAATATTTTTTGGATTTTTATGGAGTATCATTGGTATATGTCCGAGGAGTAATTGAGTTGGCATATCACCAACACTACTCGCATCGGATTTTCCATTGATTAATAAAATTTTCTGTCGCAACGTATCAAGAGTTCTGATTACACTCACATTACCGCTTGTTCCATCTTTATAAAACAAAATTTCTCTACCTTTAAAAATCTTTTTGTAATCTGAAAAAGATGATGGCGGATTTTCACTTAATCTACGAAAGATACCGGATGTCATTAATTGTTGATTCCAATCGGGAACCAGAAAGATTAAAAGGATTGATACAACAAATGCAGGATATACAAATTTTTTGAAGTGTTTTTGAGTTGTTTTATTTACTATTAGAAATAATATGATCGCAGATGAAAGATTTATAAAAATGCCTACCAAAAAAGAATTTTTAATTCCTAATGCTGGTAATAAAACCATCCCGGCTACTATTGATCCCAGAACATTCCCGAGAGTATTAATTGAAAAAACAGTTCCAACAGAATAACCAATTAATTGCTTGTGATGAGCGACTATCTCAACAATTAATGGCAAACTCATTCCCATAAAAATTGTAGGGATAAACATCAAGAAGAAACAAATCAAAAATTCAAAGCTGAGAAAAATTGTGAATGCCTGATTTGTTTTAGAAAATAAAGAGCTCAACTGCCAGAATTGATAAGGAAGATAAGGCAATAATAAGAGAGAGATTAAAATTGTTAATGCAATCATCAATTGTGAGAAAATCAAAACATTGATACGATTTAATTTCGAAACAAAATTTGATGAAACAATGAAACTTCCAAGAGTAATTCCACTGATAAACGCCATCAACATAATAGAGAAAGAATATGTTGAAGAACCAAAAACAGCAATTAAAATTCTTGTCCAGAGTATTTCATACATTAGTGAAGCAAAACCACTCAAACCTCCAATAGCGATAATGACCTTAATCACTGGTACTGAAAATTGATTAAAGTTTTCCGAGGAGGAACTCTGTTGTTGTTCGGCTGATAAATTTTCCTCTCTGGATTCTTTTATAAATGAATTTAATAATATACTGGTAGAACCAATCAAAATATTTAGTACACCACCAATCTTAATTGTTACATCAAGTCCAAAAGTTTTAATTAGAACAAAACCAGCAAAGAAAACACCAACGACTGCCCCGAAAGAATTCAGAAAATACAAATTAGCGTTTTCTTTTCTGATATTACCAATTTGTTCAGTAAAAAATTTTGTTAAGAGAGGTAACGTTCCACCCATCAAAGTTGTTGGTACAATTAAAACAAGAACTGAAATTAAAAATTTGATCATCAGATAAAGGAATTGATTGTCCAGTAATACATTTTCATTTATTAAAGTGAAAAAGAATTTTTCAGAAACAGAATTAATAGTGGGGAAGAAAATGCAATAAATTCCAATTACCAATTCTATTAATCCATAAAACAACAATTGTGAAGAAATTTTGTCTGACAATCTTCCTATAATAAAATTACCGAGAGCAAGTCCCCCGAGGAAAGTTGCGAGCACAATAGTCTGGGCATAGGTTGTATTTCCAAGAAACAATGATAAATATTTAAACCAAGTAACCTGAAAAATTAATCCAGTCATACCTGAAATGAGAAAAAAAAGATAAACGGGGGAACGTAAATTTTCTTTGTTCATTTTTAAACCTTCAGTTAGTGAAAATTAAATCAAAGTTTTATAAATTAAGTTTGGTAACGAACTAAAAACAAATATAAAAAGGTGACCAGATGCAAAAAAATAATTATGATATACTTGTTCGGAAAGATGGAGAGAATAAATACGCAGCATTTTGTCCTCAATTAAATATACTGGTTAAGGGCACTTCCCATGAAGGAGTAGAAATTGAGATTAGAAAAAAGATTAAGGAATATCTGGATAAACTCGAATCGGATAAAATGGAGGAGAAGGAGAACAAATAGTACTTAGTGACGAATACTATTGCTCTTGATTATTTTTAAAAAAAATCTTAAATAACATAAAGATAATTTGATTCGGTGAGAGAGAAATAGACATTAGAAGGGCATCGTTAAGACTCGACTACTTAAAAGCATTAATAAATAACAAGTAGGAGTCATCAATAAATAAAGGAGAGCTCGTTATGAAAAAATATTTTTACTCACTTTTAATCATCTTCATCATCAATTCAACAGTTCTCGCTCAACTCAAATATTCGTTTTCATCATCTACTGGAACACATACTCCACTAACAGAATGGAATAATTTTTCTTGGGGTGGAAGGACTTCGTTGGATGAAAATTACTCTGATCCAGCATATATAGGATTTTCATTCATTTATAATGGTGTATCTTTCGACTCATTCCAGGTGTCAACAAATGGATTTTTGAGATTAGGAACAGGACTAACCTCAGCTACTCTTACGAATGCTCTTTGGGGTACCACAAGAAATGTTCTTGCCCCATTATGGGACGATCAGGCAGTTGCCGATTCTTTAGGTAACATTACCTATTATGTTTCTGGTACAGCACCCAACCGCGTTTTAACAGTGCAATGGAGAAATATGAAGTGGAATTACTCAGCCACTGCAAATGCTAACTATCAAGTTAAACTATATGAAGCAACCGGGGAAATTGAATTTATTTACGGAACATTTGGGACCCCAACTTCAGCTTCTGCGTCAATTGGTATTAATGATGGTACACCTATTACTACATCGGCAGCAGCAACAGGAACATTTATAAGTGTTAATGTTGGAGGTGCTTCAGGTTCTAGAGTTTATCACTTATCGATGGGTTTTGAATTTAATGGTATAGCAGTCCCAATGGATGCGAATACAGTACTCAAATTTTCACCTTTGGGAACAACAACCCCAATTGCAGGAGGTACATATACAATTGGTGGTTCTTCACCAGATTTTCCTTCTTTAAGTCAGGCTGCCATGGCATTAAATCAAAGGGGTATAAGCGGTCCTATAGTTTTGAATGTTAGAAGTGATGTGTACGATGATATTTTTCATTTGATTAATGTCGCAGGTACATCATCAACTAATAGGATAACATTAAAGCCAGAGTCAGGAAGTGTAACCTTATCTCCAAGAAATGGATCACAAACTTCTACAGCTCCTACAGTAACTTCTGGTGACGCAGTAATTCGATTAGACGGGACTCAATTTGTAACTATTGATGGAATTAATATAACTGATAATTCCTTAAACACAACTACAGTAACAAAGTTCGAAGTAGGAATTTTCTTAGCAAATTCAGTGGTTACAACTTCAGGTGGTTCAAGTTTTAGTGGAGCAAGGTTTAATGTTTTGAAAAATTTAAATATTGATATGAAAGGGGCAACACCAGTTGTTAATGTTGGTGCAACAGGTATCAGATTGGGAACAAATGGTACATCAATAGACACATCACATGCAAATAGTTATAACACTATTCAGGATGTGACTATTTCGAATTGTTTCCGTTCTGCTATTAGAATGTTTGGATTTTCTGGTACAAATCCAGATCGTGGAAATATTATTACAGCTACAACAGGTAGAAATACAATTGGTAATTTTACTGTCTCTTCTTCAGCTTCAGATACTCGACAGATTGAAATTGATTGTCAATTTAATTTAACCATTGAGAAGACAGATATTGTGAATGTAATCAACAATGGTGCAACGACACAAAATGTTTATGGAATTTGGTTAAATCCTGCTGCCTCAACAACAAATCTAAATAGTGGTGTATTAACTTTTAGAGATATTCAAATTTCTAATTTACAGAATACCGCCACTGGAGTTACAACAGGAAGTGTTGTTGGTTTACAAATAAACAACGTTGCCACAAATACTGTTATCAACATTTCAAAATTGAATATTTACAACCTATACACTAATGGTAGTTCAACAGCAACATGCCGCGCAATTGTTCTTGCGACAGGGACTAACACTGGAACTGTAGCTAATATTTATAATAATTTTATATCTGATTTGACGGCTCCTCGATCTACAGGTGCTCCAAGTGTTAGAGGATTAGATCTACAACAAGTGATTAGGTTTAATGTTTATTATAATACAATTTATTTGGATGGAAATGTAACTTCTACTACTCATCAATCTGCAGGCATTTATCTAGCAAATGTTTCTTCGTCAACTATAGATCTTAGAAACAATATTGTGGTCAATATGATGGGGACCGGTACAAGAGCAGTTGCACTTTATGCTACATCCACAACTAATTTACAAAGGTTAGCATCTACTGCAAATAACAATCTTTATTTTACTGGGACTCCAGGAACAACAAGATTAATTGCCTACGATGGTACAAATTCATATCAAACTCTTGCAGCCTATCGTAGTGGTCTTGGTGGTGGTAGGGAATTAAATAGTGTGACTGAAAACCCACCATTTATAAATGTAGCTACAAAACCATATAACTTGCACATCAGTTCTACCATTCCAACACGAGTAGAAAGCGGAGGACAATCTATTGCGGGTTTCAACACCGATTTTGATGGTGAGACAAGACACTCCACATTTCCCGATATAGGCGCAGATGAATTTACTGGAGTTTTAATCGATGAAAATCCACCACTCATTGTATACACTCCACTATCAAATGATAGAAATACAACATCAAGAACATTAACAGTAACCATTCTTGATCCGAGTGGTATTCCATCAGGTGTCAATTCTCCAAGATTATATTATAGAAAATCTACTCAATCGTCATATGTCTATGATGATCAACCAGTAGTAAGTGGAGATAATTACACTTTCACAATTACTTACTCAAATATTGGAGGCGTCGCGGAGAGAGATACAATTCAATATTATGTAGCAGTTCAGGATAATTTAGGGAACAGTGGAACAAATCCAGCAGGTGGGTCTGGCTCAAATCCTCCTGGGACAACTCCACCATCTACACCAAACTGGTATATGATTTTACCACCACCGTTAAGTGGTGATTATACTGTAGGTTTAAATTTATTTAATAAAATTACTAACAAAGCAATCTATTTTGAAAAGAAAGTTGAAAGAGTGTTAGAAGAAATTTGGGTTGAAGATTTAATTGTACCAACTAGTGTAGAAAAGGGTTCTGAAAATAATCTAGATGAATTAGAAACAAATCATAGAGTTAATGGTCACTATGAACTTAGGGAAATTGAAAAAATTACTTTTATCCCTATGGAAAATGGGAAAGTTTATGAAGGGAAATTATTTGTTAAAAAATCTGAGAACCCAGACTTGAATCTACCAGCTGGCACAGAAGGTGTCTATGCAACTCTTACTGCGGCTATAAATGATTTGAATCTTAGAGGTGTGAGTGGTCCAACCAGATTTTTGTTAGTTGATACTTTGTTTTCTACTGGGGAGACATTCCCACTTATTATTAATGTTTCAATTGATAGACCTTCTTCAACTAATCCTGTTACTATTCGACCACAAAATGGTGTAGTTAGTAGGATTTCTGGTTCGGTTGCAAATGGTGCTCTAATTAGAATTTTCAGTAATTATATAACTATTGATGGTTCAAATTCTGGTGGAACTGACAGAAGTCTTACGATTGAAAATACAAGTACAACAACACCATCTGTAATTTTAGTTGGTTCATCGGGAACAACACCTATTACAAATGTTACTTTGAAAAACTGCAATCTAATTAACGGAGCAAATACTGCAACCGCTGTGGTTGTTTCTGATGGTTCAACTCTAGGTGCAGCAGGTTATTTCAATAATGTTTCAATCTTAAATAATGATATTAGAAGAGCATATATTGGTATTTATGCAATTGCCGATCCAACAGTTACAAATAATGGGAATGGGCTCACAATTTCTAATAACAGTCTAAATGAATCAGGTACAATGGCTATTAGACTGGCTGGAATATATGTTCAAGGAGTAAGTGGTGCCCTTATTTCAAATAATACGATTGGTAATTTCAATCTTGCAGATGCGAGTACAAATATAACAGGGATTTGGTTAGCAAGTAGTACAGTTAATTCTACAATTTCTAATAATAACATTGGAACAATTGTGGGAACCGCTACTACAGTAGGTGCTGCAAGAGGTATTGCCGTTAGTTCAGGTGTAACAACTTCTAATATTAATATTACTGGTAATAACATAACTAATATAGCAGCAAATTATAGTTCACCACCTTATGGAATTTATGTTTTCGGAACAACAGGAAATGTAGAAATAACGAAAAATAAAATTTCGGGCATTTATAATACGCATACAGGTGGCTATGGTGCGAGAGGTCTACATGTTTTAACTAATTTACCATCTTCAAATATTTTGATTGCTAATAACTTTATTAGCGATGTAAAAGCTACGGCTGATAATGCAGCTACATATTGGGGATTAGGTATAGGTATTGAAGGAACTACCGGAGGAATTGGTATCTACTATAATAGTGTGAATTTATTTGGTACGTTAGCCGGTTATAGTTCTACTGTTGGTACAATCCATACAGCTCTGGCTTTGATTGGTACATCATTAACCAATATCGATGTTAGAAATAATATCTTTGTTAATTCATTTGATAATACAACTACTACAAATGATAAATCATATGCAATTGCAAGTCAATCCCCGGCAACTTCATTTACTGACATAAACTACAATAATTATTTCGTTGCAGGTTCTGCGGGAATTCTTGGTTTTCTCGGTAGTGATAGACCAACGATTGCTGATTGGAAAGCAGCTACAGGAAAAGATGTTAATTCTATTTCAGTAACAGCACCTTTTGTCTCTGAAACAGATTTGCATATACCTAATGGTACAACAACATATCTTGAATCTGGAGGTACTCCTATTACTGGTATAACAAGCGACATTGATGGTCAAGCGAGAAATTCAACTACTCCTGATATCGGTGCTGATGAATTTAATGGTTTGAATCCTGATCAGACAGTTGGTTGGTGTAACTTACAATGGCCTCCAAATGCTGTTATAACTGTAGGTGATTCAGTTCTAATCTTTGCACAAATTTGGGTTGATGGAGTTACACCTGGTAGTGGAGCTGGTGCAGGAATTCAATCATGGATAGGTTATAGTACAACTAATACTGATCCAGCAACATGGACTAATTGGATTCCAGCGACGTATAATTTAGATGTTGGTAATAATGATGAATATATGGCTTGGTTAGGAAAGAATCTTCCAGTTGGAACATATTATTACGCAAGCAGATTTTCAAGAAATAATGGTCCTTACTATTATGGCGGTTATAGCTCAGGTGGTGGTGGTTTCTGGGATGGGACAAATTATGTTTCTGGTGTTTTAACCGTAAATCCAGCAGTTGGTCCATTAAGTGGAAATTACTATATACCACAAGGCTCAAATCCCAAAGGTTTCCCAACATTGGCAGATGCATTTAAAGCTCTCGATACTCTTGGTGCATCTGGACCTGTTAATTTCTTAATTGACGACAACTTAAATGAAGTTGGTGCAAATCTTGTCCTAAATAGAAATGATCTCACCAGTTTAACTCCATTAACAATAAAACCTGCACCGGGTAAGACACCGACCATCACAATTACTGGTTGTACATCAACAGCTGGTGCTAATCAGTATACAGGAATAACTTTCAATGGTGCAAGTCATATTATAATTGATGGCTCTAACTCTGAGAGTGGAAACACAAGAGATTTAACCATTGCAATGAATGATAGTCTTAATGGAAGGATAGGTATTCAATTATTTGGAAATGCAGATACAATAACGATTAAAAATGTTGTAATCAAATTCTTGAAGATGAATCCAGCTTTAACAACAACACGCGGTATATATGTAAATGGTCAGTCTTCAGGTGTAACTAATAACTTTACTGTAAATAATTGTAAGATTGGGGACGATACATATCAACCGGCTTATGCAATTTCAGTAACTGGATTTAGTACAACAAGTACATATGCAACAGATATCTTCATTTATTACAATGAACTTTATGGCCATATGAGAACTTTGTATTTCTTCCTGGCAGGTTCATTTATTGAAATACAGGACAATGTGATTAAAGGAACAGTTCCACCGCCAAGTGGAAATGTGAGATGGGGAATTCTGTTCAACAATTATAACGGATCGATACAAATCTTTAATAATAAGATACAGATTTTAAGGATGGCAAGTTCAGGAACAGAGGGTATTTATGGAATTGGTACATTAAATGGTCAGACTGGCACGGAAATGACTATTTACAATAATTTCATTGGTGGTGACTATACTCATACCGGTGCAGGTATACCTGCATCAGTTGATCTGATATCGTTCCAGGATAACATTCCTAATGCAAAAGTTTATCATAATACTTTGGTATTAAATAATCCGGGTAAACTGGCTTCTGGAAGGATGACCTGCGTTAGAATGGGTGGAACAGCTAATGTTGAATTAAAAAATAATATCTTCGTTTCTCAAGTTGATGCTTCAGTTGTTTATGCTATTTATAAAGCTGGTGGAGCGTTAGTTTCTAACTACAATGCTATTTATGTACCTCCAGCAAACTCGAATGTAGGTTATTACAATGGTGCTCGTAAAACTTTACAAGATTGGAGAGACTCAACTGGACAGGACTTAAATTCATTTATTGAGCAACCTCCATTTGTAGGTGGTTTAGATTTTCATATAGTACCAGGTTCAATAACTTATTTAGAGTCAGGTGGAACACCAGTCCCGGTTGGTTTTGATATTGATTATGATCAGAGACAAGTTCCACCAGATATTGGTGCAGATGAATTTGAAGGATACAATCCTGGAATGTTACCAGATACTGTAACAATTTCTTACAGGAAAAACTGGAATATCGTTTCAGTTCCTCTTAACGCATCAGATATGTCAAAAGGTGGATTATTCCCGAACGCAATTTCTAATGCTTTCTGGTTTAATGGGCAGGATTACGAAGTGAAAGATACTCTTGAAGTTGGCAAAGGTTATTGGTTAAAATTCGCTGCCGATAGTATGACGACAGTAATTGGGCCAAAGAGAGATTCACTTGTAATTCCTGTGATGTCAGGATGGAATATGGTTGGAACTTTAAGTATTGATATACCAACTACAAATGTTTATACAATGCCATCTGGAATTATCGCTTCGAATTTCTTTGGTTTCAAAAATAGATATTATGCAGCCACTACACTAAAGAAAGGAGAAGGTTACTGGATTAAGACAAATAATTCAGGTGTCCTGGTTATGAAGAAGATGATGCTTTCAAAAGGTGGTGAAGAAGCACTTTATGTTGAAAATATTGAACCAACCTGGAGAAAGATTGTAATTACTGATGCTCAGGGAATTTCACAGGAATTGTATCTTGCTGAAAAGGTTGATGAAACAAAATATCACTTACCACCATTGCCACCATCTTCAATGTTTGATGTAAGATTTGATTCAGATAGATATGTTGAAATAGATAATTATCCTCACAAGATTGAATTTCAGGCTGTTAAATATCCAGTAACATTGACAATCACCAATGCAGAAAAAGGTTTCTATCGTGTAAAAGATGCAGTGGATGGTTCGTTGTTAAATGTTGTTTTGAAGAATGGTCATCCAATCACAATTTCTGATCCAAGTATTCAAGCTATTTTGATTGAAGGTGCAACCGTTCCAACATCATTTGATTTGATGCAAAATTATCCGAACCCATTTAACCCATCCACAACGATTAGATATGCATTGGCGGAACCAGTAAAGGTTAAACTTGTTGTATACAATGCAATTGGTCAGAAGGTGAAAGAACTTGTAAATGCTGAACAAGAGGTTGGATATTACAGTGTAGATTTCAATGCATCAAATCTTGCAAGTGGAATGTATTTGATTAGACTTGAAACTCCGAAGTATACCAAAACTATTAAAGCGTTGTTGATCAAGTAAGAATGTATTATAACAAAAGAAAAGGCTGTCGATGGACAGCCTTTTCTTTTTTAAACTTAGAATAAGAATTACGAAACAATTATTTCAAGTCAATAATTTTATTAATCTCACTAAAACTTTGAATTAATTTTTTGCGCATTCGTTGTGAATATGGATTAAATTTATTCATATCAATAAAGAGTTGAAGAGTGTCGTTGTTTGTTCTTCTTACGATATTTAATAAATCGAAATATCCTTTTGTCCCGATTGTATTATCTGGTAGATTGAGCTTTCCAAGTGAACGTCCTATAAATTGAGTCAAGCATAGAGTATAAGCCATTAATTCATCATGTGCTTTTGAGGTTAAGTATTTAATCTCAACCCCTTTCTTAAGAAAAGCTTTTAATGTATACTCTATTTGTTTATCCAGTTCAAACTCATTTACTACAACTATTTGATGACCTTTTAATGTTTGTTTAACAGAATCAGGTCCAAATAGAGGATGCAAACCAAGTATCTTATTTTCTGGAAAATATTTCTTTAAAACTTTGAGAGGATAAATTTTAAGTGAACTCAATTCAACTATTAAAGAGCCTGGTCTAATTTTTTTTCGTAATGTCTTAGAGATTTCTAAAAACGATGAAATCGGAATAGCGAAAAAAATTATACTTACATCATTATCAAACTCGTTTAAACTTTTAAGCTTTATACGATTGAATGAATATTCGTATTTGTCGTAAATCTGAAAGTCAAAGTCATTCTTAAAAAATTTATAAAATAATTTTCCAAATCTACCAAATCCAATAAGAGCAGCTTTCATTCAAAAAATTCCTGTTGTTTTTTCCTGGATTGTTCAATAATAAGTTTTAAAATTTGTTGGATGTAATCAGTATCAAGATTGAGTTCTTGTGCATAATTTAACCATTTATCTTTCAAAAAATTTTCTCTCTCTTCATTATAAATCTCGTAACCGTTTATCTTTTTCAATTTTCCAATTTGACTTACAAAATCATTCCTTGCTTGAAGTAAGAGTAATAATTGTAAATCAATCAAATCAATTCGGCTTCTCAATTCTTCAAGCTTATCAATTTCTTTCTGAAGTTGCTCTTGCATAAGTATGTGATCAATTAAAACAAGAGATACCATCGCTTCGGCTACAGGAACAATTCGTGGGCAAATGCATGGATCGTGTCTTCCTTTAATTTCAATTTCGACTTCATCTCCTTTATAATTTACACTCTTTTGTTTCTTTGAGATTGAAGAAGTCGGTTTTACAGCAATTCGCATAATTACTTCAGCACCGTTCGAAATTCCACCCTGGACACCACCACTATTGTTGGTTATGGTCTCAATTTCTTTTGTTTCAGGATTAATTCGAAATTGATCGTTGCACTCACTTCCTTTCATTAAGGCTGACTTAAATCCACTGCCTATTTCAAAACCTCGAACTGCACCAATTGATAGTAAAGCTTTGGCAAAATCGGCTTCAAGTTTATCAAAGACAGGTTCACCATAACCTGCTTTCAACCCACGAATTTTTATTTCAATTATTCCTCCAACTGAATCACCCTCATTTTTAACAGACTCAATTAGTGAAATCATTTTTTGAGCAGCAAGTGGGTCAGGACAGCGGACAGGATTTTTCTCAATTTCATTTTCATTAAAAGTTTCAATTTCAATATTACCAATTTGACGAGTGTAAGCTAAAACTCTAATTCCGCGTTTCATTAATAGTTGTTTGGCAATAGCACCTGCTGCAACTCGAGCTGCTGTTTCTCTTCCAGATATTCTTCCACCACCTCTATAATCATAAATTCCATATTTTTTTAGAAAAGTATAACCACCATGTCCAGGTCGAAAAACCTCCTTGATGTTTTCGTAATCACTGGAACGATAATCTTCATTTTTGATCAGGATACAAACTGGTGTTCCTGTTGTTTTTCCTTCAAATATTCCTGAAACAATTTGAATTGTATCTGATTCTTTTCTTTGTGTTGTAACTGAACTTTGACCGGGTTTTCTTCTATCGAGTTCCTTCTGAATTTCATCAATGTCGATTTCTAAATTTGGTTTTAATCCATCAATTACTACACCAATCATTTTTCCATGACTTTCGCCGAAGGTTGTAATTTTAAACAACTGTCCAAATGAATTACCTGCCATTTTGACTCCATGTTTTAATTAAACTTTCGAGAGCATTTATCTTTTTCATTAAATCAGCGAATTGTTCTGGAGAAATTGTTTGATCAGCATCAGAAATTGATTTATTCGGGTCGGGATGCATTTCTACAATAACTCCATCAGCTCCAGCAGCAATGGCAGCAAGGGAAAGGGGAATAACAAAATCTCGCTTACCAGTCCCGTGACTTGGGTCAACAATTATAGGAAGATGAGATAGTTTTTTCACTGCGGGTATGATATTTAAATCAAGTGTATTTCTGGTGTAATCGACAAACGTTCTAATTCCACGCTCACATAAAATCACATTATAATTACCTTCTGAAAGAATATATTCAGCACTCATTAAAAATTCCTGTAATGTTGCTGACATTCCACGTTTTAAGAGAACTGGCTTATTAATTCTACCAACCGCCTGGAGGAGTCTAAAATTTTGCATATTTCTCGTTCCAATCTGTAAAACATCTGCATATTCTGCAACAATTTCAACTTCTGAAACTTCCATCACTTCTGTAACAATTGGTAGCCCAGTAACTTTTTTAGCCTGTTGCAAAAGTTTTAATCCTTCAATTCCCAGTCCTTGAAAAGTATATGGACTTGTTCTTGGTTTATAAGCGCCGCCTCTTAAAAGATTTGCCCCGTATTTTTTTGCTATCTGAGCTGACTTTATAATCTGTTCTTCATTCTCAACTGAACAGGGTCCTGCAATAACAACACGATGTCCATTTCCTATAAGTACATTTTCAACTTTAACAATGGTTGATTCTTTTTTGAAATCTCTACTTACAAGTTTATATGGTTTTAGGATTGGAATTACATTCTCAACTCCCGGCAACGATTTAAAGTAAGAATCAGTTATTTGTCTTTCATCACCAATCACTCCGATGATAGTTTTCTCTTCACCATAAGAGAGATGTGGTCTGAAGCCTAATTTTTTTACACTTTCGATTACATTTTCTATTTGTTCATGTGTTGAATTTGTTTCCATTATTATGATCATATTTCCTCCGATTAATTGAAATTATTTAAACTAAAAAACCCCTTGCCGGCAGTTACCAGCAAGGGGTGTAAAAGACTGATAACTACCGGTTACGTGTAGCCGTTGTTAAAGTAAAAGTAAAAGTAAAATTTGTTTGAAAGTCTTGAGTTCATTTTCATTTTTTAATTATATTTAATCAGTAAATTTTCTAATTGAATTTAATTATCAATAATTTGAATTTCAAGATGTCAATTAAAAAATTTTTCTTTCAAGGTGAACACGGTGCATTCTCTGAAGAAGCAGGGTTGAAATACTTTGGCTTTGAAAGTAGAGGCATTCCTTGCAAAGAGTTTGAAGAAGTTGTCAAAAATGTAATTAAAGAGAAAAGCTCATTTGGAATTATTCCAATTGAAAATTCAACTATAGGAAGCATTCATTCAAATTATGACTTATTGTTAAAATATAATGTATTCATAATTGGTGAAATTAATTTAATCGTAAAACAACATTTGATTTCACTGAAGGGTACTCAACTAAAAAATATTAAGAAAATTATTTCACATCCAGCTGCTTTACAGCAATGTCAGAAATTTTTACGAAGATTAAAAAATGTGGAAATTAAATTAAGTTATGATACAGCTGGAAGTGTAAGATTAATCAAAGAAAAAAATCTTTATGATACTGCTGCAATTTCATCAGAAATATCAGCGAAAGTTTATGGAATGAAAATTCTTAAAAAGAATATTCAAGATACACAGGCTAATATTACAAGATTTATAATTATTTCATCAAAAAAGAAAAAACCTGAGAAAAATCCCAAGACTTCAATTGTTTTTACACTACAGAATTTTCCTGGCGCATTATTCCGGGCTTTAAGTGTATTTGCCTTGAGAGATATCGATTTAACAAAAATTGAGTCACGTCCAATTCCAGAAAAACCTTTTGAGTATTATTTCTACCTTGATTTTCGTGGTTCCATTGATGAAGTAAAATGTAAGAATGCATTATTAAATCTTAGAGAAATTTCGAACTTTCTAAAAATTCTTGGATCTTATGAAGAAGATCTTAACCATAGATGAATTCTGGAGGAAAAATGAAGTTTAAGTTGTTAACGCTTTTAGTTGTTGTATCAAACATATTTGGACAATCACTATATATTAATGAGTTTATGGCTCTAAATAATTCAACAATCAAAGATAATTTTGATCGTTTCGAAGACTGGATTGAAATTTATAATGCTGGTAATCTTCCCGTAGACTTAACTGGATTTGGACTCACAGATGATGTAACTAATCCTTACAAATGGGTTTTTACTGGAAACGTGGAAATTCCAGCAAAAGGTTATTTAATTATATGGGCATCTAATCGAGATACGATCATTGGCGATTTTATTCATACAAATTTTGCTTTGTCAGGTTCTGGTGAATTTATTGGATTAAGTTCACCAAATAGAATTTTTATTGATTCAATTACCTTTGGACAACAAACAGCCGATCGGAGCTTTGGTAGAAAACCTGATGGTAGTCCCAGCTGGCAAATTTTTGTTTCTCCAACACCTGGACAATCGAATGATAGTATTTCATTATTACCACTCTCAACACCAAACTTTTCTCATCCTTCTGGAATTTATTCTTCTCCTTTTTCTCTGACACTTTCACATCCTGTTAATGGAGTTCAAATTTTCTATACTCTTGATGGCTCTCATCCATCGACAAATTCATATCTTTATACTTCACCGGTATTGATAGATTCAAATAGAGTTATCAGGGCAATTGCCTATTTAAGTGGAAGACCTCAAAGTAAAATTGCCACTCGATCATATTTTATTTCTCCATCAGGTAACTTACCTATAATGTCAATAGTTACTGACCCTGCTAATCTTTACTCACCCGATTCAGGTATATATGTTAATTATGATTCGACTGGTGATAGATGGGAAAGATATTCCACTTTAGAATTTTTTGAACGAAACAACATAAATAAATTTTCAATCGATGGAGGATTGAGAATACACGGGGGATGGTCGAGACCAAAAGAAAAAAAATCTTTCCGAATTCATTTCAAGAAGCAATATGGTTATTCAGTATTAGATTATAATTTATTTAAAGATGTAGATTCCCGCATTTTTGACCAGTTCGTTATTCGGTCTGGTTCTAATGATATGCCAAGACTCTCGCCAAGATGGACTTTGCTTAGGGATCAATTAACAGCAAATCTATTTTCGAGATATGGAGGTTTTATTTCCCATGGTTTCTATGTGAGACTATATCTAAATGGAAAACCATTTGGGATTTATAATATTAGAGAACATATTGACTCACTTTACCTAAAAACACATATGGGGATTAAATATCCAGAACTAAGAGAAGATTGGTATCAAAAACTTGGTAGTTCGGCAAACTGGGATTCAATCTGGAGCTTTATTTATAACAAACCCCAACTTGATTCTATACAATTCAAATTTGTTGAAGATCGAGTAGACATAGATAATTACATCAATTATTTCGCATTTGAAATATATTCAGGAAATTTTGACTGGCCTCATAATAATCAAATATTTGCGAGAAATAGTCTGGGTGGTAAATGGAAATGGATTTTATGGGATACTGACCAGGGATATGCTTGCTATAGTTTCGGTCCATTAAATACAATTGAATGGGCATTGAGAGATACAGTTCGTACCGATCTACTTTATTATGATTACAAAGACCTTGTTGAAGGAACAAGATTTCCACGAAGACTTTTCAGTAATTCCAAGTTTAAAGAAAAATTTATTTCTCGATTTACCGATTTGTTAAATACAGCTTTTCAACCCTCAAATGTTTTACCAATCTTAGATTCGTTGAAAATGCATCTGATTAATGATATAAATTTCGAGATTTCTACATGGGGTAGTTCATACTCAACCTGGAATGCTAATGTAGATACAGTTCGATATTTTATTCTTTCGAGAGTTGATAGCTTACGAAATTATACGATACAAAAGTTTGGCTTTAATGGTTTAAATAATATAAGTGTAAATTTAAATCCAGCTCGAGGAAAAGTTTTTATAAATGATCTTGAAATTAATTCTCAAACTTTCAGTGGAAAATACTTTAATGGAATGCGAATCACAGTTTCTGCACAGCCGGGTGTTGGATATAAATTCTCTCATTGGAGTGATTCAACTTTACCTCAAACTCAATCTTTTACAACTATTGTAAATCGGGACTTTGTTATTGAACCAGTATTTATTGAAGATACTTCACCAGTGGCAATTCAACCTAATGATGTGATTATCAATGAGTACTGGCTTAACGATAATGGAACCTATTATTCTTCAATTGGAAATAGACCAATTTATGGGGATTGGGTTGAGCTTCTTGTCACAAAAGAAGGTGGTGTTGATTTGAGAAACTGGAGAATTACAAATAACTCGACCAAAACTAAACTTGACTCAACTGATTTAAATGAAGGTTCAGTTATTCTTAAAAATATTCCACAACTGAGCAATATTCCTAAAGGAACGCACATATTGTTGATTCTAAAGAAGCATCCATCCAATGATTATTATTTCTTTAAAGATGATTTAGATTATTCAGATAGTACAATGATTTTATACTATGGAAATGGAAATCTCGATAAAAATTATGATCCAGGTTTTGGTATTCGAACTCTAAATGACAGATTAGTTTTACTTCATCCCAATAAATTAATTTCTTATTCGGATGATATTGGAGTAGACTTTATATCTGAAGGTTCGGATGTGACTCCTTCTTCATTTGGTGTTGCAAATGATGGAGTTCAATTTATTAATCCCTTCGTCGGAATTGGCGATGATGATGGTGCAATATTTGCGTTTTCATCATTGAATAATTTTAACAATGATAATGGAATTGATGAAAATGTAGGTGATGATAAACCTGGTAGTGGTGGTTGGATTGTTGACCCATCCAGAGAATTCACAGGTGATGACCCTGGAAATCCATCACAAAGAAATATTCTAACTCCCGGTAAAAGGAATTATACTGGAACCAGTGATGTAGTTGATTTAACTATTCCAGAAAAATTTCAGTTATATCAAAATTATCCGAATCCATTTAATGCACAAACAAAAATCAGATTTGCGTTGCCGAAATCAGGTCAAATTAATCTAAAGGTATATAACATTCTTGGCCAGCAGATAGCGGAACTAATCAATGAAGAAAAACAAGCTGGTTATTATGAATTAGTTTTTGATGGGTCTAAATATAATTTATCATCTGGAGTTTTATTTGTTCGTTTTGAATCTAAAGAATTCAATAAAACGATTAAGATTTTATATCTTAAGTAATAAGTTTTTTGTTGGACTATTTTAATTAGTTTTTAATTTTTATTTAAAAACTACTTTTCTATTTACTTGTAGAGTTAATTTTAGTGGAGTGGAAATATGAACTATATTTTTATTTCACCTCATTTCCCAGTGAATTATTACAATTTCATACCTCACTTAAGAAGTTTTGGGTTTAATGTCTTGGGTATCGCCGATGAAGATTTCGAGAGACTTAGACCAGAATTAAAATACAGCCTGACTGAATATTATAAAGTTAGTGACCTGCACAATTACGAGGAATTAGTAAAGGCAATTGGATTTTTCATTTTTAAATATGGAAAAATCAATCGTCTCGAGTCTTTCAATGAATACTGGTTAGAACAGGATGCACGATTGAGAAGTGACTTTAATATTCCAGGTATTACAATTGAACAAATTGAATATTATAAAAATAAATCAAGGATGAAAGAGCTATTCATTAAAGCTGGAGCAAATGTTGCAAAAGGGAAGGTGATTAATTCATTAGATGATGCAAAAATTTTCGTCAGTGAGGTAGGTTATCCAGTTGTTGCAAAACCTGACAAAGGTGTTGGAGCTGCACAAACTTTTAAACTGGAAAATGAAAATGATTTGATTTATTTCTTCAACAATAAACCAGATATAGATTACATCTTTGAAGACTTTATCGAAGGAGAGATATTTTCTTTTGATGGTTTAACTGATAAAGACGGAAAAATTGTTTTCTTCACATCTCATAAATATCAACGGGGAATTATGGAAACTGTTAATGATGATTTGCATATCTTTTATCATTCTTTAATTGATGTCCCAGAAGACTTATTCCAGATCGGGAAAAATATTGTGGATGTATTTAATGTTCAAGAAAGGTTTTTTCATTTTGAATTTTTTAGAAGATATAAAGATCAAAAGTGGTATGCCCTCGAAGTAAATATGAGACCTCCAGGTGGTTTTACTCTTGATATGTTCAATTATGCCTGCGATTTTGATATTTATCGTGAGTATGCAAGTATAGTCGCTACAAATAAATTTACTCAGAATTACGAGAGGAAATATTTTGTCTGTTACATTGGAAGAAAATTTAATAAGAATTATGTTCATTCTCATGAAGAAATCTTACACACTTTTAGTCAGATTATAGTGATGCATTCACCAATTAGTCCAGTTCTAAGTTCTGCCCTTGGTGATTATTGTTATATAATCCGTTCTAAAGATTTCGGTCAGATTGAAGAAGCAATAGATTTTATTCATAAAATGTGGTGATAATATGAATGTTGAATATCATAAATGGTATAGCCCAAACTTAAACAAAGAAATGGAATTGAAGGTTTACGGTCATTCTGGAAAACCGTTAATAATTTTCCCATGTCAGGATGGAAGATTTTACGATGCTGAAAATTTTGGAATGATTAATTCAATTGCTCATTTTATTGAGAATGGTAAAATAAAAGTCTTTTCGGTTGATAGTATTGATTGGGAATCCTGGACGAATCAGTTTATTCATCCATTCGAACGAGGTAAAAGATACGAGCAGTATCATCAGTACATTACAAATGAAGTCATACCTTTTATTAAATGTCATAATCATGACGGACAGTCAAGATGTTTTGTCACAGGTGCGAGTATGGGAGCTTATCATGCAGCAAATTTCTTTTTTCGTCATCCATATTATTTTGATGGTGTTATTGCTCTAAGTGGGATATATCAACTTAAAATGTTTGTCGGCGATTACTACGATAATTATGTTTATTTTAATTCACCTTTACACTTTTTACAAAATCTTAATGATCAAAACTTAATTAACTGGTATCGTCAGAGTAAAATTGTTATTGCTTGTGGTCAAGGTGCCTGGGAAGATGAGATGATTCAAGAAACTTTTGCTTTGAAGCGTATTTTAGAACAGAAGGGGATTAATGCCTGGGTAGATTTTTGGGGATTTGATGTGAATCACGATTGGCCCTGGTGGAATAAAATGCTGCCATATTTTTTAAGTAAGATTCTGGATTAACGTAAATAGCTTCAACTTAACTATTATTTTCTACCTGTGTATTTGATTACCTCAGCTTTTTCAATTGTTACAAGTCCACCACAATTTGCCTCTTCAAAAATTTTATCGAGGACTGGTAAGAATTTATCTATTTTTTCAAGTTCATCGACTATTTCAATTATAATTGGAAGGTCTTCAGAGAGGCGAAGAATTTTACTTGTGTGCAATCTACTTGATTGACCAAATCCCATAAAGCCTTTGAAAACTGTCGCACCAGCCAGTCCTCTCTGCTTTGCTTCTAAAACTATTTTCTCATAAACAGGAATTGAACCTATTTTATCTGAATCACCTACGAAAATTCTCAATAATTTAGCTTCACGATTTAATTCCATTTTGACCTCTTAATAAATTAATTTTTGTGAAATGATGTATGCAATCAGGATTGCAATGAATGTGAAAATCAAATTAGTTCCGACATTTATAAAGGCTAAAAGGTATTCCGAGTTTCTCAGTAATTGAAAAGTTTCATAAGTGAATGTAGAAAAAGTTGTCAGTCCTCCACAAAATCCAATTGTAAGAAAGATTCTGGTTTCAGAACTGATTAGTTTCTGTGCATCTAAATAAAATAAGATTAAACCAATTAAGAAACTGCCTGTAATGTTTACCAGTAAAGTTCCATAAGGAAAAATTGGATTTAAAAATTTATAAACAAAATTTGACAGAAAATATCTCGCCACTCCTCCCAGCATAGAACCACCGGCAACAAACAAATAATTTTTCATTTAAACCTCATTTTAATAATGTCTAAAGATAAATTTATTTTTACTAATTTAGATGTGATTAAATTAAAAATAAAAAAGAGGTTTATCATGAAGAAATACTTTTTAATTTCTGTTTTGATTATCACTTCATTATTCGCTCAAAAAAGAAATTTTGAAATTGAGGATCTTTATAGATTAAAATACATTAGTGATATAAATCTTTCAGCTCAAAATGATAAAATCATATATACATTAACCTCATATAATTTAAAAGAAGGTAAGTCAAATTCTGATATTTATTTAATGAATTTATCGGATAAATCTTTTAGACAACTAACTCATTTTAAGGGAGCCGATTTTCAAGCAAGATTTTCACCAGATGGTAAAAATATTTTCTTCGTATCTACCAGGACTGGTTCAACTCAAATTTTTAAGTTATCACTTCAGGGAGGTGATCCAGTTCAATTGACAGATATTTCCACAGGAATTAGTGACCTGGTAATTTCACCATCGGGTAAATTTATCGCATTTACAACAAAGGTCTTTCCAGAATGTGGTGATAATGATGAATGCAACAAAGTGACAAATGAGAAAATCGAGAAAGGACCAATTCAAGCAGTTCTGGCTGATGAGTTATTATTCAGACACTGGGATGAGTACTCAGAAGGTAGAAGGTCTCACATTTTTGTATTAAATACAGAAACAAAAGAATTAAAGGATATAACGCCGGGTGATTTTGAAAGTCCTGTTTTCTCTCTTGGTGGAATGACTAATTATGATTTCTCTCCAGATGAAAAAGAATTGTGCTTTGCTTCAAATAGAGATAAATCAAGTTCAATCTCACAGGCTGTTACAACTAATTCAGATTTGTGGATTGTTAATCTTCAAACACTTGAAACAGTAAATATAACTCAGCAGAATTTAGCCTGGGATGGTTCACCAAGATATTCACCTGATGGTAGATATATCGCATATCGAAGACAATCAAAACCAGGATACGAATCAGATTTATTCCAGCTGGCACTTTACGATAGAGTAAATAAAACTTCTCAAATAATTTCTGGTGACTTCGATAACTGGATTAACGATTTTGAATGGTCCAAAAATTCTCAATCAATTTATTTTACTGCTGAAGAGAAAGGTGGGACACCGATTTACAAGATTGATATAAAAACAAGAAAAATTTCTAAAATACTTGAAGCAAATGCCATTGATAATTTTACAGTTTCAAATGATGAACAAAAAATATTTTTAATTAGAAGATCTACTGGTGAACCTTCTGCACTTTATGAATATGATTTGAAATCAAGAAAATTAACCCGACTGACTTTTGACAATAAAAAAATTGAAGATGAAGTTGATATAAGACCAGCTGAAAGTTATTGGGCTACATCTAAAGATGGGACTAAAATTCACTATTTCATGGTTAAGCCACATAACTTTGATCCAAATAAAAAATATCCCGTTATATTAAATGTTCACGGTGGACCACAATCTCAATGGATGGATGCATTTCGTGGTGACTGGCAGGTTTATCCGGGGAAAGGTTACATTGTTGTGTTTCCAAATCCAAGAGGCTCAACAGGATATGGACAGAAATTCACTGAAGAAATTTCAAAAGATTGGGGTGGAAAAGTTTTTGAAGATTTAATGGCTGTAGTAGATGACATTGAGAAATTCCCATTTGTTGATAAAGAACGATTGGGAGCAATGGGATGGTCTTATGGCGGGTATATGATGAACTGGTTTCAAGCAATGACTGATCGATTTAAATGCCTGGTTTCAATGATGGGTGTTTATGATTTAAGGTCAATGTACAGCTCAACTGAAGAATTGTGGTTTCCAGAATGGGACCTTGGTGGTACACCCTGGGAATCAAAAGAAATTTATCAGAAGTTTTCTCCATCTAATTATGTTGAAAAGTTTAAAACACCAACTCTAATTATCACTGGTGAAAGAGATTACAGAGTTTCATATAATCAGAGTTTAATGTACTTCACTGACTTACAGAGAAGAGGAATTCCATCTCGCCTAATCATTTTTAAGAATGATGGTCACTGGCCAAATTTTGTCAAATCAATGCCTTTGTATTATAATGCTCATCTTGAATGGTTTCATCAGTACCTTGGAGGTGAACCTGCTCCATGGGATTCAAAAAAGATGGTGAGAAATGTTTATTTATCTGAATAAGGAGATTTAAGAATGAAAGTATACTCAAAGGAAGAATTAAATCAATTTCTGTATTCACTTACATATGATGATATTTCACTGGTACCAAACACAATCTCAGAAATTCGCTCAAGAAGTTTAATTGAACTGAAAGATGATTTTTTAGGACTTGACCTTGTCATACCAATTGTTTCAAGCCCAATGGATACAGTAACAGGACTTGAAATGTGCAAAGAGCTGGATTCATTAGGTGCACTTGGAATTCTAAATCGCTTTGATTCATCTCTGGAAAAAGTTTTAAGTAATGAAAATAATATCGAAGGACTTAAAGCTGTTTCTATAGGTTTAGATACGCCAGAAAATATTATCGAAAGATTAGCAGAAAAGAAATTCATAATTTGTATCGACACAGCAAATGCAAACAACATTTATGTACTTCAAAAAACTGAAGAAATTAAAAAGAAATATAATCTGAAGATTATCATCGGGAATATTGCTTCAGGCGATACACTCGAAACACTTGAAAATGCGGGAGCAGATGCCGTGAGAGTCGGAATAGGTGGTGGTAGTGTCTGTACAACATCAGTACAAACTGGAATTGGTATCGGCCAGGTATCAGCGATACTGGATGCAGTAATCAAAAAGCGAGAAAAAAAATTGAAGATTGAAATCATTGCCGATGGTGGAATTAAACATGCTGGAGATATTGCAAAAGCAATTGCCCTTGGTGCTGATGCCGTCATGCTTGGAAGAATGCTCGCTGGCACTAAAGAAACACCTGGAGAAGTAATTAAATACAATGGAATGCTCTGGAAAAAATATAGAGGTAGTGCAAGTTTTGGAGTTAAAATGAAAAATGTTTTTGTTGAAGGTGAAGAAACAATGGTGCCTTACAAAGGAACAGTTAGAAATGTAATTGATTCAATAATGGATGGATTACGAAGTTGTATGAGTTATATGAATTGTAAAACACTTGATGAGTTAAGACAATGTGAATCATTTGCAATTCTGAGTAATAGCTCTTATCTGGAAAGATTACCGAAGGTTTAAGATAATTTGTGAAGGTGATTGTTTGATCTGGCAGAATAAAGTTTAATAGTAATATTTCTAATTTCACTGGAATGAATAAATTTTTTCTTGTGGATATCAATAGAATTATTTAAATGCTCTTAGATTGTATGAAAAGCTCAGAATTATAAATCGTTCGAGTTGATTTGTAATTCTATCTTCAAAGTAATCTTCACGAATTATTCGTTCTAATTTTTTCTTTTGATTAAGTAAGTCGATAACCTCAAGCTTTAATTCAGCTGACCTGTTTGTGAGGAATAAGTAACTCAGACCGATGTTCCAGATCAAACTGGAATTTTTCGATGCAGTCAATGATGAGTTTTTGTAGAATGTGAGTTTTGAGCTGAAATAAAACTCATCCCAGATATTTGCTCTAATGGAAGAATTAAATCTTTGAATGAAAATTCGGGAGATTTTTCTATTCAATGAATTGATTGAATAAGTAAAATCGGGAGAATAATTCAATCTGTAATCAAGTTGAGGATTTCCACTACTGAGGGCAATATTTTCTCCAATTCCATACTGGTATGTAATGTTCTCTTTTCCACTGATAAGATTTGGAGTCCTTGTATAGCGAAATGAAGTTGAAAAACTCAAGTTAGATTTTATAATGGAAATCCGGAAACTATTTAAGGAGTTAAAAAGAATATTTAATGAATTACCTACATTGACAGGATAACTAAGCTGAGTTCCACGAGAAACAAAAATATTTCCCTCTAAAGTTGTATCACGAGTGAAAACCATCACGCTATTACTAATATTATCAATTGTATATGCAACGTTCATTGAATAAGAATTAAAACGACCTGCTTCAGGATTGGTTACAAAATATCTAATACTAAATCTGCTAATCAAAACTTTGTCAAGATTTGGGTTGCCAGTTCGAAGAAAATTAGGATTTGAAAAATCAATTGTGTTCTGAAGTTGAGATACAGACGGAATTTGAACTCTGGTGTTATACTCAATTCTTAACCTCTGAAAATCTGATATTTGATAACGAATTTCTAATGAAGGAAGAATTGCATTGAATCTGTTCTTTGTTTCAAAATTTCGTGGAAATTTTTGTATTCCTTTCCTCAAATGATATTGATACATTAAATCAATTTCTAAACTGAAATTCTCAACATTGTATCTATAAGATGCAGAGCCACGTATTGCTAAATTCTGATTGGTAAATGAACTGGAGTAGAGGGAATCAAAAATTAGTGAATTATTTGAAAGTGAATCGGATTTATAAGTATCTCTGCTTCTATTTTCTATCATCAACTGGGGATTAAATCTTAACCTGACCAGACTATTTTCTCCAGCTCTTTCTGTAAATGAAAGGTTAACAGTTTGACTGAACCTTTTATTAACATAATCAGAGACTTGATTAAGCGTGTCCATAATTAGAGATGAATCCACGAAAGAAGAATTTTTGGAAAACAAATCATAATCAGATAATCTTTTTGAAAATGAAGTATTCAACCCAATCGAAAAAGTTCTCCCTGGTTCAGGGAAACGATAGCTGTAAACAAAGTCATTATTCAAATCAAAATTTTCAGTTTGATTGTTTCGTTTGAAATCAACTGAATTAAGCAATGTTTGATTGATTAAATAATTTTCAGTAATTGAAGTTGTGAAGTTCTTGTTTGTAAAGAATTGAATGTCTGGTCGAAGTCTAAAAATATTCATTGTATCTGGTTTGTAATCAATAAAAGAATTAAAACGATGATTGGAATTTTTTCCCACTGAAGAAATTGTTTCGTTGTAACGATCCAGCCCTGAAAGGTCACTCAAATATTTTCTGTTTGACTTTGTATTGTTGGTATTTTTAAGATGATTATAAAAATAGCTTCCATTAACTTCTAATTTCTCAGCAAAAACATTTGAATAATTTATTCCAAATGCATAGATATCGTTGTTTCCTTCACTTGTTGGAATTTCAATATTGAGCAATGGATTCTGATTTCTTCCACCTCTGCCTCTTGGACCTCTACCAACTGGCATTGCTGTGAATTGCTCATCGCTACCCAAATCATCAGAAGTAAATGTTGATTGATTTACATTATTAGCTATTCCTAATAACGAAAATCTTTCATTTGCATTAAAAGAATTAAAATTAATTCCACTGTTAAATCTGTCCGTTGAACCATAGCCACCGTAAAATTTTCCAAAAAATCCTTTTCGTTTATCTACTCTTGTAATTACATTTAAAGTTTTTTCAGTTTGGTCATCTTCAAAACCAGTAAGCTCAGCTTGATCACTTTTTTTATCGAAGAGCTGTATTTTTTCAACAATATCTGCTGGAAGATTTTTCATTGCAATTTCTGGATCGTTACCAAAAAATCTTCGCCCATCAACCAGAACACGTTTTACTTCTTCTCCTTGAACTTTAATTACATTTTCTTCTTTTTCGACTCCTGGCAATTTTAAAACAAGGTCCTCAAGTGAAGCATTTGGTGAAACTTGAAAAGCAGCAGCATTAAACTCGAGTGTATCTCCTTTTTGTTCAACCTGTGGAATTTTGCCTGTTACATAAACGTCACCGATTTTTATAAATGACTGCTTGAGAAAAATAGTGTCGAGATTTTTACCGCCCCAGCCAATCTGAATTGTATCAATGTACTTCTCATATCCTATGAAAGTAATTTCTAAGGAATATTTACCGGGCTCAATCCGTCTGAACTCGAAATATCCTTTCTCATTCGTTGTGGTGTAATGCGGAAAATTATTTAATGGAATTGAAGATAAAACTATATGGGCGTAAGGAAGTGGTTTATTTTCCGTCGAATCGTAAACAAAACCTCTGACTCCTCTCATTTGTGAAAAGCAAAAATTTGAGATTATAAGTAAGTAAGTAATTGTATAAATTTTTCTCATAAGAATCTCATCACCGATTTTGACAATTTCGGTTCAAGATAGTTTAATCAAAAATTTATTTGACGATAAGCAAGTTAATCCTGTTTATTCATCTTTAACTTAAACAATTCCTTTATTATTTTTCTATTGGAAAGGAGAGAATAAAAATGCTTGTCAGTGGGGCTTATGAAAAAGCTAAATTATACATCGAAACACATTCAAGAGAAAAAGAGGAACTAATCAAGAAAAAAATTATTGTTGAGCCTGGTCCCTGTATTACAATATCAAGACAAACAGGAGCTGCTGCAGGAGAAATTTCAGAACTTTTGCTTGATATTCTCAAGTCCAAATCAAAAAATAAAAAGAGGGAGTGGGCGATTTTCGATAAAAATCTAATCGAAAAAGTTATTGAAGATCACAACCTTCCAGATAAATTATCTAATTACCATACAGAGGAAAAACATTCTTTTCTTAATTCAATGATGAATGAGTTATTTGGAATTCATCCTTCACCAATTAGACTTGTTTATAAAACAACAAAAACAATTCTTCAACTTGCTCAAATTGGAAATTGTATTATAGTTGGACGAGCGGCAAACATTATTCTCAGGAATCTGGATAATACCTACCACATAAGGATTATTGCACCACTTAAAAAAAGAATTAAACAGGTACAATCTTATTTTAATTTTTCAGAAGATGAGGCCAAGAAATTTATAGAGAGAGAAGATGAAAAACGGAGAGAATATGTGAAACATTATTTCCACAAAGATATTGATGACCCTTCACTTTATGATTTAATAATTAATACAGAAAGACATTCACTTGAAGAGACGACGCAAATTCTTAGCAACGCAATTATCACCAGGCTATCTAAATATTTTGTTGCCTGATTAATATGGATAAAAGACATAGAACAAAACAGAAAAGATAAACAATATCCACATTCCAGCTTTCACTTCTTTAAATCTATTAGTGAAAATTTTCATTACTGGATAGAAAATAAATCCTGCAGTCATTCCAATACCAATATTGTAAGAGAAGCTCATTAAAAAAATTACAATCATGGCAGGAATAAACTCAGTTAAATCCTTATAATTTATTTTTCCAACCGGTGTCATCATCAATATTCCAACTATGATTAATGCTGGTCCGTAAGCATAAGGTGGAACTATGGAAACAAGGGGAACAAAAAATATTGAAAGTAAAAAGAGGAATGAAACAGTTAAAGCTGTAAAGCCAGATTTTCCACCTACTTGAATTCCTGCTGCTGATTCGATGTAAATTCCAGAAGTAGTGGTTCCGAGAAGTGCTGCAATACATGTTGAGAGTGCATCACACAACATCGGTTTTTCAATCTCTGGAAAATTTCCTTCTTCATCTAAAATTTCGGCTTTATATCCAAGTCCAATTAATGTACCGAGTGTATCAAGAAAATCTAAAATAAAGATTGTCAGAATCACAGAAAAAAATCCCCAGCTTATTGCACCAGTTATATCGAGTTTTAGAAAAATTGGTTCAATTGATGGAGGTAAGCTAAATATTTTCTCTGGTAACGAAATCAAGCCAAGAATGATTGATAAAATTGTTGTAACTAAAATTCCCAATAATATCGAGCCTTTAATATTTCTTACTAAAAGAAGAAGCATTAAAATTAATCCAATGATTGATAAGAGTATTTCGATTTGTTTTATGTTGCCTATTTTAACTGGAGCTCCTTCAACTCCTAATTTGATAATTCCACATTCATTAAGTCCAATAAAAGTCAAAAACAAACCAATACCGACGGCAAAACTTATTTTTAAACTTTCTGGAATTGCTTTAGAAAGCCAGACTCTGACTTTTGTTAATGTCAAAATCACAAATAAAAAACCTGAGATAAATATTGCTCCGAGTGCAGTTTGCCAGGAGAATCCCAGAACTTTTACAACAGTAAAAGCGACAAATGCGTTTTCTCCCATATAAGGTGCAATGGCAAATGGTTTATTCGCATATACTCCTAATAAAAATGTTCCTATCGCAGCTGTTAATGCTGTTGCAACAAGAGATGGTCCAAAAGGTATACCGGCAATTTCAAGAATTTTTGGATTGACAATTATGATATAAGCCATCGTAATAAATGTGGTGAAACCAGCAGCTAGTTCCTGCTTGTAATTAGTATTCAACTTTTCAAACTGGAAAAATTTTTTCATTTGATTTTCCACTGATTTTTTTTTGAATTCATTTTTGATTACAAGGAGTTCATTAATTATTTAAAAATAAAAAACCTCGAAAGGTTATGAAACCTTCGAGGCTGAATGAAATGGGCAAAAATTTTTAATTAAAAAGTGAATTTTAATCCAATCGAATAAATGTCATAAGTCAAAGGTTGTACTGACTTAAATGGCCAGTTCATTCTTTCCTTCTTAAATTCATAGAATAAATAATTAAGACTCGATTGTAAAATAAAATTAACAACTGGACCAGCTGCTGGTCTCATTGAAAAAACTTTTTCAAGATAATCCTCAAGTAAATTTCTTGTAACTTCTTCGATTACGAAACTGCCGAGATGTTTCCAGAAAAGATGACGGGGAAAAATTAATCCATACTTGTAGTTAGCCTGTAAACTGATAAAATCAAAAAGCTGAAATGAGAATTCTGAATTGTAGGCTTCACCAAATCGGACAGCATCTTTGTAAAAATCAAGTATTAATGAATCAGGACCAATGGAATTTTTATTGAATGTATTTCTTGTCCAGTTAAATTCATCACCAGTTCCTAAGGAAATGAAAAGAGATTTTGTTCGATATCCATAGCTTTCAGATCTTCCAACTGAAAATTGATAGTTTGATAATTCGTTTGGTTCAATTCTGGAAGATTTATACAAATTGTTGTTATTCAGACTAAAACCTATATATCGATCTTTGAATGCAGCAAGATAACTACGAGATTTTCTTAACCGTCGAGTATATCCAAGTTGAACTTCGAAGTTTCCTGTCTGTCTGAAATTTTCAGTAGCAGATTTATGAGCAAATTGATTTAAACCACCTTTAAATTTTAAGAAGGGATGAGATTCTTTTCGAAACCGGAATTTGAATTCTTCGAAATCCCAGAAATCTTCATCTTTATCAATGTTTTCGTCTACATTAATTTCAAAATCTTGATCAATGAAAACCGTATCCTTTTTTGGTTCTTCTTTATCTTGAGAGTAAAGATTAATTGATAGAACTGAGAGAATTAAAAATGATAATAGAAAATTTAAAATATTTCTCATGGGAACTCCATTTTTTTGTTTTTATTCGAGACTCAATTTTTTTTGTTTCATTTCATAGAATTCAGATCGAAGAATTGCCATCAAATGAAAATCGCAATATCTATTATGATGATACATAGCTTCACGAAGAGTTCCTTCAATTTTAAAACCACATTTCTCGTAAGCTTTTATTGCGTTTATATTTTCAAGAGCAACATGTAGTTGAATCCGGTTCAAGTTTAAAATTTCAAAACCATAATCAACCATAAGCTGTGTGGCTTCGGAACCATAACCTTTAGACCAGTAAGCCGGGTCCCAGATGGCAAGAAAAAATGTTGCCATTCTGCTCACATAATCAATCCTTACAAATGAAGTTTGTCCAATGGGAATTTCCGATTCCTTTTCTACGATTGTAAATGTAAGATTTTCTTTTGAGTTCAAAATTAATTGAATATCATTTTTTACCTGCTCATAAGTCATTGGAAAAAATAAAAAGAGAGTTTCTCTGACATCTGGATTGTTTCTTCCGAAATAGAAAAGTTCTAAGTCACTTTCTTCTACTGGTCGGAGATAAATTTTTTCTCCCTCATAAAACTTTACAGTTTTTTCCATATTTAATCCTCACCATCTTGTGATGGAATTTTTGGTTCTACCATGATAACTTTTTCTTTTTGAACCTGAACTGTTCCTGGCGGCATTCCTTTTCGTTTTATTACATATTTCTTTTCTGTGTAGATTACTGGAACAAGTTTCGAGTGTTTTGCCTTGCTGTAAAAAGCAGCAATTGAAGCAGCTTTTTCTATCACATCTTTTGGAATAACTTCTTTTTTATTTGCTCTTCTTATTATTAAATGAGAACCACTCACACCTCTTGCATGAAACCATAAATCGTCTGGTTTTGCAAATTGAGTTGTAAGAATATCATTCGATTTATTGTCCTTTCCAGCATAAACATCATATTTTTCATTAATCACGAAATGACGAAAATGACTTGTAATTTCCTTTTCTTTCGATTGTTGATTTTGTTTGTTAATAAATTCCATTAGATATTTCCTATCAATAGTGTTTTCGATTTCTTCAATTAGTTCTTTTATTTGTTCCAGTTCTTTCTCGTTCTTTTCAATTAATTTTTTTAATGAGACTAATCTTGAATTTTCTTCCCTGGCTTTTTCAAAATAATCTTCTGCATTCTGGAAAGGAGTTTTAGTGGGATCGAGTTTTATATTATAATTCTTTCCTTCAAAACTTGTCTTAAAAGACCTGTCACCTTTCTTTATTTTATTTGCATTGATCAAAATTAAATTTCCAATTTGCCTGAACTCTTCAGTTCGGTCTATAAAATTTTCTGGTGCTCTTAATAATTGTAACTTTTTAAAATGAGATTCATATTCAGCTTTTAATTTTTTTATGATTTTCTCTTTGAGCTGTTCAATATCTTTATTTTTTTGAATTGTGAAATAAACTCGACTCAAATCATCGAAAATAGAATTTGATTGATAGGGCTTTTCATTCAGATGATAAAGATTACAAAAGGAGATAATTTCATCATAAACAAAAAGCGGAGAATCGATCATTTCATTTTGAATCTGTTTAAAGATTTCGAAATAACTTTTGCCTGAGTTTTCAGCACGGTATTTAATTTCAAGTACCAGCGTACTTCCAATAATTTTCAAATATTTTTTTGAATCTGATGGGGGGTTTTCAAATAGAGAATTAAACTTTGATTCATCATTAAAAAAAGACAAATCAATTTCTGATGCAGGATAAATCTGATTAAAATTCTTGTGTAAACATTCATCTTTCTTTTTATAACAATCAATTATCAAATTCTTATCATCAATCAGCACGACATTCGAATGATTTCCTCTAAAGAGAAAAATCAACTCATAATTCTGAAATTTAAATCGGATGTTTCTTTCATAATCATCAATTGTTATAGATTTTAAATCTGCATCTTCAAGGAGATTAAAAAACTCGGCAAAATTTTTTTTCGCAAAAGAAAAATTTCCCCTTAAGTAAATTAATGGAGGAAGTTTTTGGAATGTAAAGACAAGAAACTTTTCAGTATCGTTATTAAAAAAGCCAGTCACAAGTTCATTCTTTGACTGGCTTATTGATTTGAAGAATTTAAAATCTTTTAATTCATTTTCTAATTCTTTACTGAGTCTTTTCAAGACAAAATAATTATCAAACATTTTATCCGAATCTTTTGATAAACCTGTGATAAATAAACATTAACAAAGTAGCTACCATGCCAATTCCAAATAAGACAAGAAAGAGGGTAGAGTGAGTTTCGTCAACTTTACCGAATGATTTATAAAGCCAACCACCAAATGTTCCTCCAATCAACCAGCCAATTGAAATTGGCAAGAATGCAAATCCTTGAAAAAGTGCTTCCTGACCTTTTGGAGCCAGGTCAGCGATATACTCGTAATATCTTGGAGCTTGCGTCATCTCGCCAATTGAAAAAACAACAATGCCAGCAATTATTGTTGGAATCGAAGGATTAATTAGCATAACAATCCAGCTAAAACTTGATAAGAAAAATCCACTGATTATTGCTTGAATGGTTGGAATATTTTTAGTCATACGATTAATAATCAATTGTAAAAAGATAATTGACCATGCACCCATTGATTCAATTATTTCAAAAGGCGCATTTTTATCAATGTGGTCAACAATAAAATAGGGGACAATGATGAAAATTTGCCAGAACATTATCCAGTAAAGTGAAAAGATTAAAAGAAAAGTCATAAATCTAAAATTTGTAATCACAAGAATTAAGTTTTTGACTTGTTGAATCAATGATGGTTGTTCCTGTGAAGATTTACCCTCAGGTTCTTTGAAAAATATTATTGTTGATAATAACATCAAAAGACAACTCACAGCCGAAACAACATAGACGAATTCGATTCCAAATTTATCTCTAACAAGAAATGCAATTGCTGGACCCAGTGCTGCACCAATATTGACTAACCAGTAATAAATTGCATAACCAAAAGATTTTGTTTCTTCACTCGATGTTAGTGCAATTGTTCCAAGAACTGAGGGTTTTATAAAAGAACCTCCAATCGCAGTGAAAATTAAAATCACCAGTAACAAGAAGAACTTATCAAAACCGGAATAAATTTCATTGAATGCAGTCATTCCTGTGGAGCCAATTAAAAAATATCCAATTGCAAGAACAGAGAAAGCAAACGAGAAGGATTTTCTAAACCCAAATTTATCTGCTAAGGCACCTGCAAAAATCGGGAGGAAATAGATTAAACCACCAAAAGCTGATGATAATTTTCCCGCTGTCACTTCATCAAACTTTAAATGATCTCTTAAAAATACACTGAGAATAGTTGCTTGACCATAGTAGGCAATTCGTTCAAAGAGTTCCATTATGTTTGCAACCCAGAAAGGACCTTGAAAACCATTTATTGTACTTTTTGTTTTTTGTTTTAGAATAGTCCAGTTGAATTTTGTATTCACAGTTCACCTCGAAATTTATTTTAGATTAAAATCATTTCTGTTTGAATTTCTCCTGTAACTTCGGCTGTGTAGTTTTTGTGAATGTAAACATTCACTTCAGTTCTTACAGCCATTTCGTTTGGTAAATAAATTCCTGGTTCTATTGAGAATAAACAACCTGGCATTAACTCTCTTTCATCTTTAGTTTCTAAGTTATCAATATTGGGATCATTTCCGTGAGTTTCTTCACCAATTGAATGACCGGTTCTATGGATAAAATATTTACCAAAACCAGCTTTCTTGATTACATTTCGACAGGCGTCGTCAACCTGCCAGCCATAAACTTTTTTCTTTTTACTTAAATTATCCTGAATGAATTTAATTGCTGTATCTCGAGCATTTTTTGCAACTTCAAATATTTTAAGATATTTCTCTGGTGGATTTGAACCAACATAACCAACCCAGGTGATATCATAGTAAATTCCACCCGGAACATTTTTCTTTGCCCATAAATCAATTAAAACCATATCACCTTCTTTGAAATAATAACCATCTGGTTTTGGCTCGAAATGAGGATTTGCAGGATGGTCATTTATCCCAACAATTGGTTCTGCATTTGTGTAAAGATTTTTTTCACTAAATCTTTCCATTATAAATTGTTGAAGTTCATACTCAGTCAGTTTTTGATTGGAGTTAATGGCTTCTCTAATTTTATTGAAGGCAAGTTTTCTTATTTCGTCAATATCTCTTTGAGCTTCTTTATGAAGCTGGTAACCTCTTTCATCTACAAGTGCTTCAAATATTGAAATCAAATTTGCTGATGAAACGATTTTATAGCCAAGACTTTTTATTAATTCAATTGTTCCACCATCAACTAATGAGACATAAGGAATATTATTTTTAGGTGAATACTGCATTGCGATTATTTTTGAATTGCCAAGAATTTTTTTCAAAAGTTTATGTTGTTCTTCGTATGGGAGGTAAACAAATTTTTTTCCTGGAAGTAAATCCAATTTAGTTGATTCAACTGCAGAGACAAGTTTTTTCGGCTCACCTTTTGCTGGAATGAAATAATACCATCTTCGTGTTGTGTGTTTATTTTCAAGTCCTAAAATTTTATAAGCAAGAGGATCTCTATTGTGGAAATCGTAAAATAACCAGCCATCAATTTTTGCTTTTTTAAGTTCTGATTGAATTGCTTTAATATCCATGTGGAAACTCCTTATTCTATTTTTAAATAATTTGAAATTTCTCAAAGTTAATGATAGAATTTCTTTGTAGAAAGTTGATTTGTAATCTTCTCAAAGTCTTAACGAGTAATTTGAAATTCGCTTTCAAAAAGCATATTTAAAGAGAAACTAAAAATCAAAAGTGTTGTAAATACAAATTCAATAATTTCATATTTTATAATAAACAAATGATTTATTTGATTAAATACAAAAACATCTTAATTAATTCTAAATTGAGCTTATGCTAAGGTTTATTGCAATTATATTTTTGAATTCAATCGTTTTTCTCTATCTCAAATTTTTCACACCAGGAATGATTGAATTCGACTTAACTGGTAAGGAAATAACTGGTTTCATAGAGGATAGTTTTAATATGTTTATTTTTCAAGCTGACCTGGATGATAAATACGAATCAAGAAAATCTACTTATGATATTGAGAATATAACCCTTCGATTAGTTATTAATCCTGACGAAAAGAAAGTTTATGGTCAGGAAAATTTACACTTAAGAATTATTAAACCAGATTTTCATGATTATACTATTTTCGATTGTGGAAAAAACATCCAAGTAAAAAGAGTTTTCAATTCTACTGGTAATTTATTCTTTTTTCAAAAAGATAATTATCTTTTTGTACGAACTCCGATGGGAATGAGAGATAATCTGAATATCAATATTGATTATGAATTTAATTTCGAAGATAAATTTTATAAAGGATTCATATTTGACCAAGAGCAAAATCACTTTTATACATTGAGTGAACCAAATTTTTCCAGATACTGGTTCATCTCTAAAGTAGATCCTTCAGATAAATTTTTTGCTGAAGTAGAATTAATCACACCAAAAAATTTAGTCTCCGTTTCAAATGGAATTCTGGTAGATTCATTTTTGATAAATGAAAATTTCAGATACTTCAAATACAAATCAATTTATCCAGTTAATCACTATCTTTTATTTGTCGCTGGTGGAAAATATAAAGTAATTAAAGATATTTATGTTGACTATAAATCTTCAGACACATTAAGATATGAACATTTCGTTTTCAATGAATCTTTTGAAAGAGCAAAAGACGATTTAGAATTATTAAAAGTGATTTACGAAAGACTTAAAAAATATTTGGGCGATTATCCTTTCAAAAAAGAATTATATGGAATCGTTGAAGTCACCTGGCCGTTTGGTGGAATGGAACATCAAACAAGAAGTGCAATTAGTTCAATGGCATTCAAAGGACTTTACTCAGAATATTCTTTACAGGCTCATGAATTTGCACATCAATGGTTTGGGAATTATGTGACCTGCAAGACATGGAAAGATATCTGGCTAAATGAGGGATTTGCAACTTATTTTGAAAATTTAGCTTATCAATCATCAGATGAGGAGGGTTCAATTGAATTACCTGATGAGTATTTTTATGGAAGTGTTTATAAAAACAAAGGATTTGTTTTTTCAAAAACGGTTTATGACAAAGGTGCCTGGATTTTAAAGATGTTGAGAGATGAAGTTGGTGATGAAAAATTTTTCAAAATTATTAGCGAATATTTGGAGCAGTATAAATTTCTTTCTGCAAGTAGCGAAGATTTTATTTCGATATGCAACAGAATTTCTGGTAGAAACCTTAACTGGTTTTTTAATCAATGGCTTTATTCAGAGACGGCGATGCCTGTCTATGAAGTAAAGTACAATTCAGAAAAAAAAGAGATTGATTATCTTTGCAGTGTAATGATCAGACAAATTCAATCAGGACAAAGATTTCGAGCTAATTTAAAATTACAGGTAATCTTTGAGGATAATTCTGAAAAGAACTTCTTTCTTGTCAATGAAGGTGAGCAGATAGTCAGTTTTAGGTCATCGAAAAAAATTAACCAGGTCATCCTTGACCCAGAAAATCGTATTTTGAAAAGAGTTATTTACCAACAAAAAATTGAAAAATTAAATTGAAGAAAACTTATTTTATTTCGGATACTCATTTTGGATTTTACGAATACTCAAGAGAAAAACCCTTAATAGAAAAATTTGAAAAACTGTGTAAAATAATCACTGAAAATCAAGGTGATTTTTTCATTCTTGGTGATTTATTTGATTACTGGTTTGAATACAAGTCGGTAATCCAGAAATACTCATACAGAATATTAACCTGCCTTGAGAAAATGAGTGAATCTGGAGTTAATATCACATATATAATTGGTAATCATGATTTTGCTCATCGTGATTTATTTGAAAAAGAATTAAATATAAAAGTTCTCGATAAACCGTGTACAAAAATCATTTTTAATAAAAAATTTCTACTGGCTCATGGTGATGGATTAATTGGAAAAGATACTGGCTATATGATTTTGAAATCAATCGTAAGAAACAAAAGACTTCAATCTCTTTACGCAAAACTTCATCCAAATATTGGAATTGGACTTGCAAAATATTTTTCAAAAAAATCACGACATTATACGAACGAAAGAGATTATGGCGAAAACGATTATTTGTATCAATTTTCAAAAAAGAAAATAGAGGAAGGTTACGATTATGTGGTGATGGGACACTCTCATAAATTTTCATTTGAAAAAATCGGGAATGGTTATTACATAAATCTTGGCAGCTGGTTGATTAAGCCTGCCTATGGTGTTTTTGATGGTAGTAAATTTGAACTATTAGAAATTTAATAGGTCTTAATATGGGTAAAAAGAATTTCTCACGAGATGAGATTTATAGATACTTAAAAAATGGTGAGTTTAGAAAAGAAACACATTTAAAATTTTATCGCAGACATAAAAAAGGAATTTTAATCTCTTTATTTATTTCTATAATTCTTTTTATAGTTTTCGTAGTTTATATTTTTAGTGGATTACCTTCATTTGAAGAACTTGAAAATCCAAGACCGTACTATGCTTCAAATGTTTATGCTTCCGATGGGAGATTAATCGGTCAATTCTTTATACAAAATCGAATTGAAGTTGGAATTGATTCCATTCCGAAACATCTCATTAACGCATTAATTGCAACAGAGGATAGAAAATTCTATAAGCATTGGGGATTAGACATAGATCGAATAGCTAAAGCAATTTTCTTCAATGTTATAACTCTATCGAGAAGAAGTGGAGGGGCAAGTACAATTACACAACAACTTGCGAGAAATCTCTATAAACTTGTTGAGAAAGAACAAAATCCTCTTGACCTTGCTTTAAGAAAAATTCGGGAGATGATAACGGCTGTTCAACTTGAAAGGAATTTCACTAAAAATGAAATACTTGAAATGTATCTTAATATCAGTTATTTCGGCAGAGGAAATTATGGTATTGAAGCAGCAGCAAGAAATTATTTTGGTAAAACAGTAAAAGATCTAACGCTTCGTGAATCAACAATTCTTATCTCTCTTTTGAGGAATCCCACTTACTATGATCCGATTAGAAATCCGCAAAACTCTTATGGTCGTTCTAAATTAATTTTAAAAATTATGCTTGAGCAAGGTTACATTAATGAAAATCAATTTAATCGAGCATTAAAAGAAGTTGTTGAATTTAAGAAAGCACCAGAATTTACTTCAACAATTGCACCACATTTCCTTGAATATGTGAGACAACAGTTGATTCAGAGATCTGAAAAATATGAAGTGGATATTTACAGAGATGGACTTAATATCTTTACCACGATTGATTATGAAATGCAAAAACACGCTAATGAAGCTGTAAAAGAACATTTGAAAGAATTTCAACCACTTTTTGAAAAGGCATGGAACTGGGGAAAAAATCAGGATATTCTTAATTACTATCTAAACAAAGCGATAAAATCAAATCCTGAATACATATCTGCAGAAACAGAAGAGGAAAAGAAATTTGTTGAAACTCGATTAAGAAATAATCCTCACTTTATTGATTCAGTTAAACATGACGCACTCAAAATTGAAGTTGGATTTGTTGTAATAGAACCGAAGACCGGTCATATTAAAGCAATGGTTGGTGGTTCAAATCCTAATTTTATGTACGGGTTGAATCATGTAACTCAAATTAAAAGACAACCAGGCTCGGCATTTAAACCAATCGTCTACACAGTAGCAATTGATAATGGATTTCCAATTGCAGGACAAATACTAAATGAACCAATTACAATAAGAACAGGAGGGAAAATTTATAGTCCCAAAAATTCAGATGGGAAATACGGTGGTTATTTAAGTTTGAGAACTGCTTTAGCTCAATCTGTTAATGTCGTATCAGTGAGATTGATTTATGAAGGGCTGGCACCTCTAAATGAGATTCCAGTTTATGCACAACGACTCGGCATAAAAAGCAAAATCAATCCATATTATTCAATTGCTCTTGGTACTTCCGAGGTATCACCAATGGAACTAACGGCTGCATTTTCAACTTTTGCAAATCTGGGTATTTATAATGAACCAATTGGAATTTTGAGAATTGAAGATAAAAATGGTCTGTTAATCGAAGAATTTAAATCTGAAATGAAGTTTGCAATTTCACCTCAAACCGCATTTCTTGTAACAGAGTTGATGAGGGGAGTTGTTGATTATGGAACGGCTGCAGGAATTAGAAGATTTTTCAATTTACCTGCTGCTGGAAAAACGGGAACAACTCAAGATTTTACAGATGCATGGTTTGTTGGCTTTACTCCTAATTTGTGTGCTGGTGTCTGGGTTGGATTTGATGATCAACATACAAAGTTTACTGGTTGGTATGGTCAGGGGGCTCGAGCTGCTGCACCTATCTGGGGAAGATTTATGCAGAAAGTTTATAGTGATAGTAAAATTAATTTACCATTTATGGATTTTGTGGAACCTGAAGGTTTAGAAGTCGCAACATTTTGTGTGGAAACTTTAAGAACTGGAAATCCAAAACTTGCGACAAACAATTGTCCTGAAAAAGTAACTGATCTTATTAACTCCAAATTTCAGTACGATTACTGCGACATCCACCATGGTGATTATGTACCTCTTGAAGTTGATACGTCGAAAGTAAAGATTGATTGGTAGGGGATTAACTCAAGAAATTTTCTCGTCAGAATGAAGTTGTTTCAGTTTCACTTTTTAGCAAATGATTTAATGATTGAAAACCGAAACAACTTCATACCAACTCTTTTTCTAAATCTTTGATTAAATATCATCAAATAAAGTCAGGAAAAATCTCTCTTCAAACTAAATCTTTGATGAAAAAAGCCATTGTAAATTCATTCTAAAAAAAAATTGATCATTTCTCTCTAAGAACTCAGTCTTTCATCTTTATTGTTTTAAATCAACTCTTCCTGATTTATTCATTTAATTAAAGCAATTCCAAAGGAAGAATTTGGCTGAGTGATTTTAAGTAAAGTTGAGATTGTTGGAGCAATGTCAATGATATAAACTTTGTCGTTGACAGTTTGTTTTGGGATTTTCCATCCATAAAAAATTAAAGGAATATGAGTATCGTATGTATAAGATGAACCATGTGTCGTTCCTCTTTCCATAAATCTGTAAAGGTAACCAGGGCGTAATGTAAAAAGTATATCAGCAGATTTTATTGGATTCCACCCATTTAAAATTAAATCCGAATTTTCTCTTGATGGAGATTGATTTTCAAGAAAACTTCTTCTTCCAATTTTTTGAATTTCTGGAAATGTATTTCGTAAGTAGATAGAAAATTCTTCTTCGACCTTTTTATAATCAAGATTATTTTGTTCAATAAAAGCTCTATTAAAATAAATTGACCCGGATGAATAATTTTCAATTAGTGATTCAGAACCAAATTTTCTTTTAGCAAAAGCTTTTAGAGAATCTGATACTTTCGAAGTGCCAATTTCACCTGTGGGGATTTTATTTTTCTTTAGGTAACCAGGAGTTTCAATTGCACCATGGTCTGATGTCAGAAAAAGAAGATAATTTCCTTTACCAATTTCTTTATCCAGAAAATTTATAAGCTCACCAATTTGTCTATCGAGTCTTAAATAAGTATCCATTAACTCGTAAGAATAGTTTCCCCACATATGACCGATCAAATCCGTAGATGAAAAACTAATGGCTAAAAAATCTGGAACAGAATTTTTTCCAAGTTGTTCGTTGATTATTGCACTCTTAGCAAGTTCAATCAACATATCATGTACAAAGGGAGTAAATGAAAGCTTCTCAAATTTTTCTTCTTGTTTAAGATTCTTAAATGAATGGGGGAAAGACTTTTTACCTTCATTGAAGAAATCAGGTTCAAATTCTGATTCATCAGGCGAATTTATTTCATAAGCTTTTGCGTCAAGTAGTAAATTCCAGTCAGAACTTAAAAACTTCTCAGCTATATTCTTTTTGTTGAATTCCTTAACCCATTGAGGTAAATCATTCAAATAATAAGACGATGAAATAAATTCACCGTTTTTGGTATTATACCAGAACACTCCATCTGCCAGATGTCCAGCTGGAAGAATGGCTCCTCTATCTTTAATAGAAATAGAGATAACTTTTGATTTTTGATTTGTAAAAAGTTTTAAGGCATCTGTAATCGTGGTAGCAAATAGATTTTTAGGGGATTTTTTTCCTTCATCACCATTTGAACCGATGGTTTGCATTTCATCATCTTGAACACAGTTTACAAATCTCTTCGTTAATCTATCATAAAAATCATTATTTATGATTCCATGAAAATAAGGAGTTGTGCCTGTATAAATTGAAGCATGACCTGGACCTGTGTTTGTTGGAATGTAGTTGTAATGAGCATTCACAAAATTAGAACCATTAGAGATTAATTTTTTAAATCCATTATCAGAAAAAAATTGTTGATAACGATACAAATCAGTAAAACGCATCTGATCGACAACAATTCCAACAACCAGTTTTGGTTGATCTGTGGATTGAGCCGAAATATTAAAAACAAAAAGAAAGAAAAGTTGAATAACAAAAAGATTTATTTTTCTCATCTTCATTTTTTCACCATTGATTAAAAATTTAGAACAAAGTTAACGCAAAAAAACTTTTTGAGAAAGTTTTTTTAATTAAATAATTGTAAAACTTAATTAAGATTTGTTTTGGTAGTAAGTTCAATTAAGATGATGTGAAAGAATCAATTCATTCCCTTATTTCAATTTATCGTGCACATGTTGTTTTTTGCTTCACTAATTTAAAGATTGAAATGCCGAAACATTACTGAAATAAATTTATCACTAACTTCAGCAAATGTTCCGGCATTTACATTTTTAAGAAACAAGTCAAATTTTATTTAATGAGAATAAATTTCTTAATCTGATTAAAACTTCCCGCCATTAGTTTATAATAATAAACTCCAGATGAAAATTTAGTTCCGTCGAATTCTATTTGATGAATACCAGGCTCCATTTCTTTATTCAACAAATCAGAAATTTTTTGTCCAAGGGAATTATAAATGCTGAGTGTGACAAATTGTTTTTCTGGAATACTGAATCTTATCAAAGTCTTTGGATTAAATGGATTAGGATAATTCTGCATCAATTCATATTGAAAATCCTGTTTCAATATTTCTTGAATTCGAATTTTTTCAATTAATGGGTTATCAATCTTAACTGTCTCGTTCTCACCGATGGTAACATTCAGAATTTTTTCATTAATTAAATCAGTTATTAAATATTTTTTACCATTTGCATTTTTTAATGTGAAATAGACTGGATAAGAAGACTGAATACTTACAATATTTTGGTTTTTCAAATCACCAATTAGTGTGTTGTCTTCAAATCTTATGTCAAAAGTACCAGTCGGTGGAACAGGGGGAAGTTCATACTTTGATTTATCCGTTGCTTCTCCCAGATATAGATTCGTAAAATCTGAACCATTTGAAAATTCAAGTATTGTCCAATTCATATCAATCGGATTAACAGAATTGACAGGAAGTGATTTGGTGTAATTCAAATTGAGTGTCAATGTTCCATTAGCACTGGATTTGACCCAGTAAGCTTTCCCTTTTTCAATATTTGAAGCAATGTAATAGCTTGGGCCATAACCATAAACATATCCTGCAATGATACCGGGTGGATTTGTTACTAAAGAATTAACAGGTATACTACCATTCAAAGAACCAATTAAATTCCAGCCTGTCCTGATTGGAATTGTTACATTACTATTTTGAGTTCCAATTAAATTTATTGTTTGATTTGAAGGGAACTTTAACCAGTAACCATAACCATTGAATAAAGAATCCTTGATGATATAGCCATTGTTGTATGAATAAGCGTAAGAAGTGGAACCAGGGAATAGTTCATCTTTCCTTTGTTTCAATGTTTGTATTGGAAGTGAAATTAAATTCCAGCCACTCATAACTGAAAAGGAAGATGTGATGAATAAATTTGTGTCAGTTACAGTCAAATTAACTGGAACAATAATTTGTGGTTTAGTGGAATCATTACTACTTATTTTTAATTCCATTCTGTAATTACCATTTGTCAAATCATTCGAGTTCATAAAAAGTTTTATACCAAGTGAATTACCATTTGAGATGATTCCACTTAAAGTATTGACATTAAGCCACTCTGGTTCTTTTTGGATTCTGACAATCAAACTATCACTAACATAATTCGAATTGTAGGCAATCAATAGTCCATCTGAACCAGTTTCATTCTCAATTCCAATTGTTGCACTATTCAGAGTACCAGTCATCGATTTATATCTGAAAAGAATTGTTCCATTTTTTTGAATTTCGATTTGGAATGTGACTCTTGTAGCTGCATCATTATATCTCGGTACATTATTGAATTCTACAATAAATTTGTCTGAAGAACTTAAAACATAAACATTACCGCCACTACCTGGATTCAAATCATCCCAGAAACCATAAATTGCGTTATTAGGATTAGAACTCGATGGTATTGAGCCATTTGTGGGATATGTGGAAGAATAATTAGTAAATCGCAGATATCCATTGCTAACTAATTCAACAGAAGTGTAAGTATTTCCATAAAATGGAAATGAAAAGTTCAATGATTGAGTTGAATATGAATCATCAGTCAATGTAACTGGTGTTCCTGAAGTTGATATTGAAGTCCATGTAAATTGAGGTCCATTAGGATCACGATTATCTTTCCATCTATATCCAAACAAATCAGGACCACCACTTCCAAAAATTGACATTCCGTTTCCTTTAATATCAACATTTTTTGAATCGTGACTGGATGATTCTTTCAGGATAGGTTCAAATTTAAAATTAAAATTTTTAGATGGGAAAGTATGATTTTGAAGTTCCAATTTAAATTCGAGAGTTGATGGATTAATCGAATTATTCGTAATCATTATGGAATCTTGAAATGTCAAATTTTTCGGTTTAATGAGATTTATTGAGTCAGGTGAAACAGAAATCACCGGTTTACTTAAAGTTGTTGCTGAAATAGAATTTGAAATTTCACTCCAGTTATTCCAGACATCTTTTGAACGAATTGCAAAATAATATGTTGTATTAAAGGCAAGTCCCTTAACAGTTAAAGATTGAAAAATTCCTGCACTATCTGGCTTTGGCGGATTTAATACCTGTGATGAATTATAAAAAGTGGTTGAGTCAAGTATTGGACCAGATGTTGAATATCTTATATCATAGGCAATTGCACCACCTGGTGAATTATCAAATGGTGCAGTCCAGCCTATTGTTATAGTATTTGAACCTGATGAAGTTACTTGAAGGTCAGTAATTTTTGTCGGTGGAACAGAATCTCTGTTCGAAAGATAAAGAAACGCAGCATAAACATCGATTAATCCTTTTCCATAAGTATTATCTTCACCATCAACACCAAGATCAACGGCTGTGTTATAAAGAGCATATTTTAATTGAGTTCCAGTTAAATTTGGAAAAACTTGCTTTAAGAGAGCAATTGCACCAGCTACATGTGGAGATGCCATTGAAGTTCCGGTCATTGTACCATAGCCGCCACCTCGAATAGATGAACGAACAGAAGTTCCTGGTGCAACAACTTCTGGTTTAATCAAAAGTGAACCTGTTCCACCACAGGTTGATGGACCACGACTTGAAGAACTTGCAATTGGATATCCCGCAGTATTTCCATTGATGTTTCCAACAGCAAATACATTTACTTCATTTGTATTTATGTTTTTAGGTTTAGTTATTGTTGAAGCACCTGGACCGTTGTTACCAGCTGAAAATACAATTGCAATTCCAGCGGCTTCGACTGCATCAAAAGTTGTTTTGTAAATGCCAGTGCATTCATCAGTTGCGTTTGGGTCATACCAGGAATTACTGATTACATCAGGCATATCATTAATTGTATTTGGATTTCCATCTGGATTCATAGCCCATTGAAAAGCTGCAATTGATTTGCTTGTATGTGGTGAAGAACAAATTGTTTTTGCTGCAATCCATTGGGCATCTGGTGCAACTCCTATAGTATCACTTCCAGCACGACCAGTCATGATTCCCATTGTATGTGTTCCATGGTCATCGCAATCAGTGGGAGTTGTTGTATTTGTTTCAGGATCAAACCATGCTTGATTATATGGAACAAAATTTCCTCGCCATCTGGAATTTAAAGCAGGATGACTTCCTTCAACTCCAGTATCAATATTCATTAATAATCTTCCACTTCCAGTAATTCCAAGTTTCCACAATTTATCAGCATTTATAACTTTGAGTCCAGTTTCGGCACTCTCAATTTTAGAAGGTGAGTTACCCTCAAACACATAAGGATCTAATTGAAGCAATGCATCGAGATCAATGATTTCTATTTGAGGGTTATTTGATAATTCGAGAATGGTCTGTTTTGTCCCTTCAACCATAATTAGATTTGTTATCCAGAATGATTGAAAACTCTTAACCTCACCGGAATTTAATTTTTGATTAAGAGTATTTATCAAATCTACTTGAGTTGATGATGCTTTTTCCTGTAAAGCCGTAATTACATGATATGCTCTCTCTTCTGGAGTTGCTTTAATATCATATAAAAATTTATCCAGTTCGTTGATATCAACTCGATCTTTCAACAAACAAAGAACTCTGACAAATTCAATATTTGAGACCTGATTTAATTTTGTCTGTAATCTCGGTGTAATTTTTGAATTTGGAAAAACCTGTATTGTAACTAAAAGAGTCAATAGAATTAGTAGTAAATATTTTCTCATGACGATGCCTCTAATTTGTTGTTTATAAAATATTTTAAAAAATATTTATTATCAAAAATTATGGTAAGACAAATATAATGTGAAAAATTTTAAAATGTAATTAATTAATTTGACCACAATGAAATTAAAAGAGAATCTTGATTTGTTAACTTATTGAAGAGATTGCACTATTTGAATTTACAAATCAAAAATAATTTTTTATTTTAGAGTGAGTAAAATTTAAGGCAATTGAATTAGTGAATTATCAAACTGAAGTGGTGAAGGAGCAATTAATAATTAATCATAAATGGGAGGAAAAATGGAACTTTCAGTATCAACAATTCTAAGAAATACTATTACAATGATTTTAGCAGGAGGTCAGGGCGAAAGATTATATCCACTAACAATGGTCAGAAGTAAACCTGCTGTTCCATTTGGTGGAAAATATCGAATCATAGATTTTACTTTATCCAATTGTTTGAACTCTGGTCTTAGGAAAATTTATGTCTTAACACAATACAAATCAGACTCACTTAATCAGCATCTATATGAAGGATGGAATATTTTTCAAGCTGAGTTAGGAGAATTTATTTATTCTATTCCACCTCAATTAAAATTATCTGGAGATTGGTATCTGGGAACTGCAAATGCGATTTTTCAAAATAAGAATTTAATTACTCCAGAACATGCAAAATGGGTTTTAATACTGAGTGGTGATCACATCTATAAGATGGATTACTTCAAAATGATTCAATATCATATTAATAAAAAAGCTGAACTGACTATAGCTACAATCAAATATCCTGTTGACCAATCACGAAGGTTTGGTGTACTTGCAACTGACGAGAATAATCTCGTATTAGATTTTCAGGAAAAACCAAGAGTACCAGTTGAAATTCCAAATGAACCAGGTTTTTGCAATGTGAATATGGGTATTTATGTTTTTAATTCAGATATTTTACTCGACATTCTTGAACAGGATGACAAAAATCCGAATTCCAGCCATGATTTTGGAAAAGATATTATACCTGCAATGGTGAGTCAAAAACGAAATGTTTTTGCCTGGCCTTTTATTGATGAGAACAAATCGCCTAAACCTTACTGGCGTGACATTGGTACAATTGATAGCTATTATGCAGCAAGTATGGATTTAATAAGCGTTACTCCTGAATTTAATATTTATGATAGGGATTGGCCGATTAGAACTTTCCAGGCTCAATATCCACCGATGAAAACAATATCTCATGAAGGTGAAAGAGTTGGTAGAGCTCTTAATTCACTCGTTTGTGACGGAACAATTATAAGTGGCGGTTTAGTAGAAAGATCGATTATTGGTCATGGTGTTCGTGTTAACAGTTACTCATACGTAACTGATTCGATTTTGATGGATAATGTTATCGTAGGTCGTCATGCAAAAATCAGAAGAGCTATAATTGATAAAAATGTAAAAATTCCGGAGCACTATGAAATTGGTTTCGATCCTGAAAAAGACAAGGAAAAATTTACAGTAACTGAAACAGGTATTGTAGTTGTACCCAAAAATATGGTTCTTAAATAATTTATTATGATTGAAACTATTTTAAATAATAAAGTAAAAAATCTTCCAAAACTTCCGGGTGTATATCTGTTCAAAAACAAAAACAATAAAATAGTTTATATCGGTAAAGCAAAGTCTTTGTATAACAGAGTAAAAAGTTATTTTTCATCACAATTAGCTTCGACAAAATTTCAAGCATTAGTTTCAAAAGTTTTTGACATTGATTTCATTGTAACTGATAACGAAGTAGAAGCATTAATTTTAGAAGCAAATCTGATTAAACAGTATAAACCACGATATAACATAAACCTGAAAGATGATAAATCTTATCCATACATAGTGATTACCAACGAAGATTTCCCACAGGTCTTTCCAACCAGAAAAATTTCTCAGGATGGTTCAAAGTATTTTGGTCCATACACCGAAGTTAAGGTAATGAAAGCCGCATTGAGAGTTTTACGAGATACATTCAAGATTAGAAGCTGTAGATATAATTTAACTGAAGAAACCATTGCAAATGGGAAATATAAAGTTTGTCTTGATTATCATATCAAAAAATGTGATGGACCTTGTGAAGGATTAATTTCTAAATCTGAATACAAAAAAATGATTGACGAAGTTGAGAAAGTTTTGAGAGGAAACATTGATGGATTGATTAATGAATTAACTGAGGAAATGAATAATTATAGTCGTGAGCTTAAGTTTGAAAAAGCCGCTGAAATAAGAAATAAAATCGAATCACTTAGAGTTTATTCAAATACTCAAAAAGTAGTAAGTCAGGATTTAACGGATAGAGATATAATTACTTTTACTGTGGATATACCTGATGGAGTTGGTGCAATCTTTAATGTTCGAAAAGGGAAATTGATTGGTAAGAAAAAATTCACTTTCAATTATAATATTGAATTACCTGAATCTCAGATTATGGCAGATTTAATCAGGAGCATTTATTCCAATCCAGTAGAAATTCCCGATGAAGTCATTGTTTCGGATTATCCTGATGAAAAAGAAATGATTGAAAAGTGGTTGACCAGTAAATCTGGAAAAACAGTTAGAATAAAACAACCAGAAAATGATGAATTAAACTCTCTATTAAATCTATGCAAACAAAATGCACTTTTCGATCTTGAAGAAATAAAACTTCAGAGATTGAAAAAAGAAAGTAAAATACCTCACGTATTAAAATCATTACAAAGAGATCTTTATCTATCCAGACCACCAATTAGAATCGAATGTTTTGATATTTCGACTCTACAGGGCTCTGATACAGTTGCATCATTAGTTGTTTTTGAAAATGGAAAACCAAAGAAAAGTGATTATAGAAAGTTTAGTATTAAAACAGTTCAAGGGCAGAATGATTTTGCCAGTATGAGTGAAGTAATTGAGCGTTATTACAGTAAAGTGATTGAAGAAAATAAAAAGCTACCTGATTTAATTATGGTTGATGGTGGAAAAGGGCAGTTGAACATAGCAATTAAAACTCTTAAAAAAATTGGATTAACTAACATAAATGTAATAGGTTTAGCCAAACGACTTGAAGAAATATTCATACTTGATAAAAAAGAATCATTGATGATTCCTAAAACATCTTCGAGCTTAAAATTATTACAACAAATAAGGGATGAGGCTCATAGATTTGCAGTTTCTTATCATAGAGTTAAAAGGTCTAAAAGAATTCTTTCAACTGAACTAGAAAATATCTCTGGAATTGGTCCAAAGACAATAAATTTATTACTAAAAAATTTTGGGAGTGTCGAAAAAATTAAAATGCTCCCGGTTGAAACTCTTGAAAAAATAATTGGCAAAACTAAGGCAAAGCTTATTTACGAATATTTTAATAACTAATTCATAATTCTTTCTGATGATAAAATATCTAAACTTATATTCAATTTTATTTGGATTCTTCTTTAGTCAAAATTTATTCAGTGAATCTTTAATAATGAATAATGAAACAAGGAGTTTTAAAAAATATTTTTATATCCGGGATACACTCTACACTTTGTCGAATTATATTATTGAAGTTTATCTTCCAGCACAAAAAATTTATGTTCATTCCAGAGATGGGAAAGTTTTAGAATTTAAATGTTCAACTGGAAATCCAAGACTTGAAAAAGGGGTATCAACTCCAGAAGGAATTTTTGTCATTCAGAATAAAGCAAGAAAAATTTATTCTGCTCAATTTGATAGTACATTGATGATTAACTGGATGGGATTTAATTTTAACATTGGGTTTCATGCCTTGCAGGGAAATGCGTATTACAAACATCTCGGCAGACAGGTGTCAAGTCATGGATGTATTAGAATTAGTAGAGAAACGAGTGAATTTTTTTACAGTAATATTCCCATAGGAACACCGGTTTTTATTCATTCAGGGAAAAGTGCAAGAGTGATTGCATTTGCTCAAAAAAACGAGTCATACAAAATTGAAAATAAAAAGTCATTAAAAGCGAAATGTGAGGAAAATTTGAAATTAATCTATGCTGGATTATATCAATTAAAACATCATAAACTAATAATCTCGGAAAAAAATTTGAGTCATTTTGGTATTGAACTTGGGGATGAAAATAAAATACCGCCTCAGTTACCAGATTTCTTAAAAAGCCAGCCTTATCATTTAAGAAGAAATTTATTCGATGTAAAAGAAAAATAAAAACCAGGAGACACTCACCCAGGATATCTGCTTACCGTTGCTTCCTTTCGGACCTGGCGGAGTTGGGCAAATTCCTGCCGAGTGTTCCTGGCTAATGTGGAGCTGAAGGGATTCGAACCCTCGACCCCTTCGTTGCGAACGAAGTGCTCTCCCAGCTGAGCTACAGCCCCATTCAAATTTTCAATTTACTTTACAAAATTAGTAAATCTGTTCGTGAATTCTAAAATCAATTAAATTTTTCATTTTTGATATCAAATGAAATAAAAAAAATCCAGTATTAAATTTCAATTTTATCAGTAAATAAAGTTTATCACTAACATACAATCATTTAAATAAATATTTTCTCATCTCAAAAAATAATTTTTATTTTTTACCCGATAAGTTTACTTAACCTTTAAAGAATTCATTTTGTAAACTTATTCTTCATAGCAAGTCATTCAAATTTTTTTTCAAGAAGAACACCAGAACGGGAACAATTTTAAGAATTTTGTTATTTATGTATAAACTCTGGTTTAGTTAATCAATAATTTAATTGCTAATTTTAATTATGAATCAGTTAAAAAATCTCAATAAATATGATAAAAGTCTCCCGGTAGTTGTTGCAATGTCGGGTGGTGTGGATTCATCTGTTTCGGCAGTTCTTCTGAAGCTCGCAGGTTTTGATGTCATTGGAATTACGATGAAAACCTGGGGATTTATGGAAGTTGGTGGTGCCCCAAAACATGAAAGTGGATGTTGTTCACTCGATGCAATTTTTGATGCAAAAAGTGTCGCCGTTCAATATGGTTTTCCCCACTTTACAGTGGATTTTACTGAAAATTTTAAAGAAGCTGTAATTGAAAATTTTATAGATGAATATCTAAACGGAAGAACTCCAAACCCTTGCATTGTATGTAATAGAGAAGTAAAATGGGGCGACTTAATTAAAGAAGCTGAAAAATTAGGTGCTCATTACATAGCTACGGGTCATTATGCTAAAGTTGTCTATGATGAATCAATCAATCGTTATAAATTAAAATCCGATTTCAGAAACAGAAAAGATCAAGCTTATGCTTTATGGGGTTTGAGTCAGGAATTTCTATCGAGAACTATATTCCCGCTTGAAGATTTGACCAAGGATGAAGTTCGAAGAATTGCCAATGAACTCAAGATTCGACCAGCTAATAAGCCTGATAGTCAGGAAATCTGCTTTGTAGCTGATAATGATTATGGAAGATTTCTAAGAGAAAAATTTGAAGAAAGAAAAATTGAAATTCCAAAGGGTGATTTGATTTATCACGGTAAAAAAATTGGTGAACATAAGGGAATTCCATTTTATACGATTGGTCAGAGGCGAGGCATTGATGTATCCATTGGAAAACCTGTTTATGTAAAATCAATTTCGATTGGAGATAATGTAATTGAGTTAGGTGATAGAGAAGAATTAGTCTGCCGCAGGTTCAGTATTTATAAAATTAATTATGTCTCAATTCCTGAAATTGAAATTGGTCGGAATGTTTTTGTCAAAGTTAGATATTCTGATTTAGCAACGAAAGCAATTGTCACAGATGTTCAGAATGATTTAATTGTCATTGACCTGATTGAGAAAAAATATGCAGTCACTCCAGGTCAGAGTGCAGTCCTTTATGACGATGAAGGATTTTTACTTGTAGGCGGAATCATTTTTAAGGATTTAACTGATGAATCAGAAAATAATTAATTTAATAACCTATATCACAATGATTTTGATGGCAGTTGTTGTCGTACTGATGTGGACAGGCAATTTTCCTATGGAATATTCATCATTAGCGATTTTTTTTGCTTCAATTATATTAATTTTGCGATTAGGATATAGATTTTATAATTTAATAACTAAAAAGAAGTGAGGTTTAGAGTTCGCGGAGAAACTTAGACATACAAACGGCAGGCTGAATGCGAAGGTTCTGGTTCTTAACCAGAATTATGAAGCATTAACAATTTGCTCGACCAAAAAAGCAATTATCCTTTTACTAACGAAGAAAGCCGAGATTATAGCCAGAAAAGATGGCCTTGTTTTAAGGTCTCCGAGTACTTCTATACCTTTCCCGAGTATAATCCGACTTGAAAATTATGTTAATGTTCATTTTAAGAGAGTTATGCTTTCAAGAAAAAATATTTTGAGAAGAGATAATCACAAATGTCAATACTGTGGTAGGTCAGATTTACCTTTAACAATTGACCATGTAATTCCAAAATCAAAAGGTGGACAGGATAGCTGGGAAAATCTGGTAGCTGCATGTATAAAATGTAACAACAAAAAAGGTGATAGAACTTTAGAAGAAGCAAAAATGAATCTAATTCGAAAACCGTTCAGACCAAGCCATATTATGTTTCTCAAAAATTTTGTCGGGCAAGTTGATGAACGGTGGAAACCTTACCTTTATTTAACTTAATTGAGGAAAAATGAAAAAAGTTGTTTTAAGTGGAATGAGGCCCACTGGAAAACTTCATATTGGTCATTTTGTGGGCGCTCTTGAAAACTGGATTAAACTTCAAAATGATTTTCAGAATTATCATTTAATTGCAGATTATCACGTACTTACAACTTCTCTTGATACATCAAACATTGAAAGAGATTCGATTGAAATGGCAATTGACTGGATTGCTTCTGGTATCCATCCAGAATTAAGTCCAATCTTTCGCCAATCGAAAATTAAAGAGCATACAGAGTTGCATCTGATTTTTTCAATGCTAATCACAACTTCAAGACTTGAGAGAAATCCAACAGTCAAAGAACAAGTGCGTGATTTGAAAATAGAAAACATTACTTACGGTCATCTTGGTTATCCAGTTTTACAAGCTGCTGATATTCTTCTGTACAAAGGAAACTTTGTTCCTGTTGGCGAAGATCAGGTTCCCCATGTTGAAATTACTCGTGAAATTGCTAGAAAGTTTAATTCGACCTGGGGTGAAGTCTTTCCTGAACCTGAACCTCTTTTAAGTCAATTTGCAAGATTGCCCGGTCTTGATGGAAATGCTAAAATGAGTAAATCCCTTAACAATGCAATTTTAATTTCTGATGAACCTGATGAAGTAAAGAACAAACTCAAAAAAGCAGTTACAGATCCACAAAAAGTAAGAAAAGGTGATCCAGGTCGACCAGAAATTTGTCTTGTCTTTACTTATCATAAAAAATTCAATCCTAATGAAGTTGAAGAAATAGAAAATGGTTGCAAAAGTGGAGTGCTTGGCTGTGTGGAATGTAAACTTAAGTGTTCAGAAAAAATTTCTAAATTTTTTGAACCAGTAAGAGAAAAAAGAAAAGAACTTGAATCGAAACCTGATTTAATAATGGACATTTTAATTGACGGTGAAAATAGAGCTCGCAAAACAGCTCAAGCCACAATGAATGAAGTTCATGAAAAAATGAAATTTGGTTAATGGCGAATTCTACATATAAAGTTTCATTAAAAGATTTTGAAGGTCCCCTTGACCTTCTTTTATTTTTTATCAAGCGAGATGAACTTGATATTTACGATATTCCAATTTCAAAAATTCTAAAAGAGTTTCTGGAATACTTACATTTTATCGAAGAACTTGACCTGGAAATTGCAGGCGAGTTTATAATGATGGCAAGTACTTTAATGCATATCAAAGCAAGAATGCTTTTACCAAGAGAAGTAAATGAAAAGGGTGAGGAAATTGATCCAAGAGATGAACTGGTTAATCGTTTGATTGAGTATATGCGTTATAAAGAAATGACAACTCAACTTTCTGACCTTGAATCGCAAAGAAGAAAAATTACTTTCAGAAAATATTTCAAGCACGATGAAGCAACTGCACCACACGATTTTGAGATTCTTCTAAAGAATATAACCTTATATGATCTTGCTAAAGCTTTTAAACGAGTAATTGATTCTTTACCTAAAGTGACTGAACATACCATTACAAAACCTCCTGTCAGTACAGAAGAACAACTTGAATATGTTCTGAACAAACTCGAGACAAAAGGCGAAATTGATTTTAAAGAACTAATCTCAGGCATGACTGAAAAACTTAGAATAATTGTTACATTCATTGTTATTCTTGAATTAATTAAAAACAGAGTAATAACTATAATTGGTGGAGAAGATTTTAATAACTTTGTAATAAGGAAAATATGAATTTGGAATTAAAACATATTGTCGAAGCTTTAATTTTTGCATCTGATGAACCACTGGAATTGAATTCAATTGTTCAAATAATTAAATCCGTTAACAAAGATGAGGAAGAGCTTGAACTCTATTCCTTAGTAGAAAATGCAATCTATGAACTAAACGAATTTTACGAAGCAAATGGTGTTGCATTTAGAATTATTAAAATTGCCAAAGGATATCAATTCGCTACGAGACCAGAATTCTCTCGATATGTTGGCTTCATGAATACTGAAAGAAGACAGAAAAGACTTTCTCAAGCTGCACTCGAGACACTGGCAATCATTGCGTACAAACAGCCGATAACAAAACCTGAAATTGAAAAAATTCGTGGTGTTAATGCAGATTATATTCTTTCAACACTACTCGAAAAAAATTTAATATGTATCAAAGGAAGAGCTGAAACTGTAGGAAGACCATTGCTTTACGGAACGACTGATGAGTTCTTAAAATATTTTGGAATTTCAGATATAAGTGATTTGCCTAAACCTCGCGAAATTGAAGAAATCTTAAACGATGAAGCTTTTCTCGAACAGAAAAAAAGATTACTTATGAATCTAATTGAAGATGAAGATCAGCTTGAATTAGACTTTAATGAAAAAGATGAAAATTCTATTGAAGAAGGAAGCAACAACAATGGAAAAGATGAGATTGAATAAGTTCTTGTCAGAAGCAGGAATTGCATCGAGAAGAAAAGCAGATGAATTAATTAAAGAAGGCAGAATTGAGGTTAATGGTAAAATAGTCACAGAACTGGGATTAAAAATTGACCCTAAAAAAGATGTAGTTTCTTTTGATGGTGAAATAGTAAAACTTAAAAAATTCGTTTACTATCTTTTTCATAAACCAGCAGGTTACATCACAACGTTGAAAGATGAAAAGGGGAGGAAAACAATTTTCGATATTATTAAACTTCCATACAGAGTTTTTCCAGTTGGAAGACTCGATCGTGATACCACTGGCGCATTAATTTTAACTAATGACGGTGACTTCGCAAATTTTTTGATGCATCCAAAAAACAGAATCCAGAGAGAATACATTGCAACTCTTGATAAACCATTTGACGATTCACTCACAAAATTGAAGAAAGTTCGTCTTGAAGATGGAGTTGTAACGGTCGATACAATTGAGTTTGTAGATTTAAGCAAAAGAAAATTAAAACTAATTTTACACGAAGGTAGAAATAGAGTAGTCAAAAGAATTTTTTCAAAATTTGGTTATAATGTAAAAGCTTTACACCGATTAAGTTTTGCAGGATTTAGAGTGGATAAAATTCCTGTAGGACATTTAGTCCCTATTTCAACTGCAGAAATAAAAAGGATTTACAATAAATATGATGCAAATTAAATCTATCATCATTCTGTTTATTATTTCGAGTTTTGTTTATTCGCAAACAATTCAAAAAACAACAGTTGATACACTTCCCAGAGCAAGGTATTCTGACATTAAAGAATTTTCAAAAGTTCTTGATGATATTTTCAACGATCCATCATTTTCAAATGCACACTGGGGAGTTGTAATTCAATCACTTTCAACAGGAGAATATTTTTATAGAAGAAATGAAAATAAAAATTTTATGCCTGCCTCAAATTTGAAGCTTTTTACAACTGCACTGGCATTACTTCAATTAGGTCCTGACTATACTTACAAAACAACTCTCTACTTAAATGGAAAAATTAAAAATGAAGAAATAAAAGGCGATTTAATTTTAAGAGGTGTTGGTGACCCAACTATCACAGGTAGATTTTATAATGGTGATGCTCTTGCAGTTTTCAATCAATGGGCTGATTCCCTAATTAATATGGGTATTGAAACTATAACAGGAAATATAATTGCTGATGATGATGCATTTGAAGAAGAAAGTCTCGGGAATGGCTGGTCATGGGATGATGAAACTTATTATTATTCGGCACTGACAAGTGCAGTTTGTTTCAATGATAATTGTGTTGATTTGAAAATTATTCCTGCAGATAAAATCGGTAAAAAAGCTGCAATCGAAATTTTTCCTAAAACAAAATTTGTGACTATCTTAAACAATATAGTTACTGTCTCAGATGACTCAGTTACTGAGATTGATTTTTATCGAGAGAGAAATACAAATATCATTCAATGTTTTGGAACAATTAGAAAATCGGAAACTGAAGTTAAAGAATCCATCACAATCAATAATCCGACAAAATTTACTGCTCAAGTATTAAAAGAAGTTTTTGAAAATAAAGGCATTAAAATACGAGGACAAGCTCTTGATAATGATGAATTAGGAATATCAAGAGATTACCAGAAAATGGTTCCACTCTTTACTCAGGTTTCTCCTCCATTGAAAGAAATTGTAAAAGTTGTCAATAAAATAAGTCATAATCTTTATGCAGAGCAATTATTAAAAACAATTGGCTATGAGAAGTTGAAATATGGTTCAGTTGAAAATGGACTAAAAGCATCACAGAATATTCTTAAGCAGATGGGTATTGATCCTGAAAATCTACAAATTGTTGATGGCTCGGGTTTATCCCGATTGAATTTAATCACACCAGCACAATTGAATTCATTACTTCGATTTATGTATCGTTCAAAGTATTTCAATGAATTTTATGAATCTTTACCAATTACAGGAATTGATGGAACAATTGCAAACAGGATGAAAAATACACGTGCGATGAACAATGTAAGAGCAAAAACAGGCTATATCAATGCTGTTCGGTCTTTGTCAGGATATGTAACTACTACTGATGGTGAGTTGCTTACATTTGTTATGATTGCAAATAATTTTTTAGTTCCACTTAAACTCGCAGAAAATATACAGGATTTAGTATGTATATTATTATCAAACTTTACGAGAGGAAATAACAAATGAATCACGATCAAAATTTACAATTTGAAGACATCAATATTTTAATTAAAAGAAGATTAGAAGAATTGGAAGAACTCAAGAAAAAAGGAATTAATCCTTACCCTTATAGTTATGACGTTACTCATAGTTCAAAAGATATCTTAAATAATTTCTCTGAGCTTGAAGGGAAAGATGTTTCTATCGCAGGAAGAATTATGTCTTTGCGAAGAATGGGAAAAGCTTCATTTGCTCATGTAATGGATTTTCAAGGAAAGATTCAGATTTATCTGAAGAAAGATGATCTCGGCGAAAATTACGATATTTTCAAATTGCTTGATATTGGAGATATCATTGGTGTAAAGGGATTTGTGTTTAAAACAAAGACCGGTGAAATCACAGTTCATGTAAAAGAGCTTACTGTTCTTAGCAAAGCAATCAGACCAATTCCAATTGCGAAAGAAGTTATTGACGAGAATGGGAATAAAATTATTTATGATCAGTTTGCTGATAAAGAATTGCGTTATCGTCAACGTTATGTTGACTTAATTGTGAATAGAGATGTAATGGATGTTTTTATTAAGAGAACAAAAATTATTAGATATTTGAGAGAGTATCTCGATAACGCTGGTTATTACGAAGTTGAAACACCAGTTCTTCAACCAATTTATGGTGGAGCTGCTGCAAGACCTTTCATTACACATCATAATGCCCTCGATATGGATTTATATTTAAGAATTGCTGATGAACTTTACTTGAAAAGATTAATCGTAGGTGGATTTGAAGGTGTCTATGAAATTTCTAAAGACTTTCGAAATGAAGGAATGGATCGTGAACATAATCCAGAATTTACAATGCTCGAACTTTATGTGGCTTATAAAGATTATTTCTGGATGATGGAATTTGTTGAAAAATTAATTTCGCACATTGTTGAAAAAATTCATGGTAAACAAAAGATTTTAATTGAAGGAAATGAAATTGATTTTACACCACCCTGGAAAAGATTCTCAATGGCAGAATTAACTAAACAAAAACTCGGTATTGATATATTGAATGACGATTATGATAAATTATTTCAATTTGCTAAATCAAAAGAAATTGATATTGAACCAAATATTTCCCGTGGTAAATTGATTGATGAAATTTTCAGTGAGTTAATTCAACCAGAATTAATACAGCCCACTTTCATTTATGATTATCCTGTTGAACTTTCACCACTTGCAAAAAGACATCGTTCAAGACCTGATGTTGTTGAAAGATTCGAAGGATTTGTCATGGGACGTGAATTGTGTAATGCTTTCAGTGAATTGAATGATCCAATTGACCAACGAGCGAGATTTGAAGAACAAATGAAAATGAGAAAAGCTGGAGATGAAGAGGCTCATATGTTTGACGAAGATTTTGTCAGAGCTCTTGAATATGGAATGCCTCCTACGGCTGGACTCGGAATTGGAATTGATAGACTTGTGATGCTATTAACCAATCAACATTCGATTCGTGATGTAATTCTGTTTCCAACAATGCGTCCCGAAAAATAGAAATGAAAATCATAAACTATACCTTTATCTTAATTCTTTCGACATTTAATTTCATTTTAAGTCTATCAAAGAACGAAATGATTTTTTCAAACACTCATCTATCCAATAGAAATTTTTTTTATAGTCATTTAAGAGATTATAATTCATTAAATATTTTCAATCGCAAATTCCAGGAAACTGGATATTCTGAAAATGAGTTCGGAAATCAATACTTAAATACCAGTCACTCTGAAAATATTTTCTATAGTTATTCCTGGAAAAAAACTAAGTCACTGAGTAATCTCGAAAATAATTCTCTCCTTGAGAATAATTTTAATTCTTTACTTTATGATAATCGATTGAATGAAAGTAACCTTACTTATTTTTCAGATTCTTCCAGAGGCAATCAGAAACAATATATTTTCAAATACAATCATCTTGAACCAATAGAACCAATTTTTTTTAAGCCAGAGAAAAACAAAATTCACTTTGGAAAATTAGCATTAGTAACTTCTGGTACGGCAGTATCAATTGGAATACTTCATTATTATCAATCAAGAGCCTGGTGGCAGGCAACAAGAACCAAGTTTCATTTTCAAAACGACTGGGAATATGCTCTCTGGATTGATAAGTTAGGTCATTGGTGGGGTGCAACAGCAATTCAACACATATTTTCATCATCATTGAGCTGGTCTAATTTTTCTGATCAATCATCGATGATTTTAGGTTCAATCCTTGCTTTCACATATCAACTTTATGTTGAAACATATGATGGCTACGCATCTGATTGGGGATTCAGTCCAGGTGATGCACTCTTTGATTTCGGTGGAGCTTTTTATCCACTACTTCAATATTATATTCCACCTTTGAAGAACATTAACTTAAAATTGAGTTATTTCCCATCTAAAAGATTATTAAACAAAGTTCCTTCTGATTCTTTATACAGGAATAAATTCGTTATAGATGATTATGAAGGGCAGAGTTTTTATTTGAGTTTCAAGATAAACAATATGCTTCCAGAAAGTCTCGAGAAATTCTGGCCAGATTTTTTGTGTCTTTCATTTGGCTATCAAATGCGAAACTGGAATGGTTTCGGTTCAGCTGATAAAAATTATTATATCGCACTTGATTATGACTTAGAACAAATTCCACTTTATGGGAAATTCTGGCAATTTCTAAAAAATACTTTTAATCTATTTCATTTGCCTTCACCTGGTTTAAGATTTTCAAACAGAAAGATTACATTCACAATTGCATACTAATTTGATCAGTATTATTATACCAACATTAAATGAAGAAAAACTTCTTCCAAAACTTCTCGATCAACTAAATGATCAGAAACTGAAATCAAAATTTAATTATGAAATAATCGTTTCAGATGGTGGTAGTAAAGACAATACAATCGAAATAGCAAAAAGATATACCGACAAAATTGTTATTCATCAGGAAAACAGAAGACAGAAAATTTCTGAAGGTAAGAACCTTGGTTACAGAATTTCTTCTGGCGATTTACTTGTGTTCATTTGTGCTGATTGTAGACTTGATAATCCAGAATTATTTTTTGATTATGTGAGTTCATTCAGACAATCAAAATATCTTGCCGCTACTTTCTGGTTTGATGTTTTCCCTGAGGAAAAAATCTGGAGTGATTATCTTTTTCATTTCTTTTTCAACTGGTTAATTAAAATTCTAAATTTTGTTGGTAATGGAATGGGGCGTGGTGAATGTCAGGTTATAAAAAGAAATGTATTTCAAGAAGTTGGTGGATTTAATGAAAATTTAACTGCAGGCGAAGATTATGACCTTTACACACGCATCAGGAGAAAAGGAAAAATTCATGTCAATTTTAAAATTAAAATTTATGAATCACCCAGACGATATAGAAAATTTGGTTACTTAAGAATTTTATTGATGTGGTTTCGTAATTCATTAAGAGTTTTTAATATTGTCAAAACACAAGTTGATGAATGGAAAGAAGTAAGATAAAATTAATCGTAATTTTTATTCTGTTAATTTCTGTGAAAATTTATTCTCAGGGACTTTTTGTTCATTATGAACATCCTGTTTATTCTTTTCTTGAAAGAATGGAAGCATACGGATTAATTGAAAATTATAATAATGAAATTAAACCACTAATGAGGTCAAAGATTGTCGATTATCTAACTGAAATTTTTGACAAACGATTTAATCTAAACGAAACTGACAGAGAGTTTCTTAATTATTTTATCGATGAGTTTTACTTTGATTTGACCGGTCGTCTTGATAAATACGAAATTTTATTTGGTTCAGAGAAATATTCTCCTTTAAGTAATAAAGAAAAATTTACCTACGCTTATGCTGATAATCTTTTTTCACTTTTTGTGAAGTCCCATCTCAATTTCTCTTCAATTTCTCCAAAGGAACAAAAATCAGCTCAATTATTTGAAGGTGGTGGTAGAATTTATGGTAGTTTGAAAAAATCTTTAGGCTTTGAAATCGATGGAAAAAATGGATATGTCTTTGGTGATAAATCGACTGCTCTAAGACTTCACGATTTATCATACAATTTTAAGTTGAATGAAAAATCTGAAAATAGATTTTTTGATCGTTCCTATGGTTACATATCATTTGAAGTGCCCAATTTCTTTCTAAGCATTGGTAAAAACAGGCAAACCATTGGATATGGAATCAATAAATTAATCCTTTCAGATCTGTCACCAGATTTTGATAAAATCAATATGAACATAAATTATAAATCATTTTCATTTGACTTTACTCATGGCTGGTTACAGAACTCTAAATTTCCAAGTGATTTTTCATTATTTTCAAAATATTTCGTCCATCATCGGATTTCTTTTGCGATAAAGAATTTGAGATTTGGTATTGGTGAATCAGTAATTTATGTTAGAACCTCACCTGAGTTGTCGTATCTAAATCCGTTTAATTTTTATAAATCTGTAGAACATCAATTGCAAGACAAAGATAATGCACTTTTGTATTTAGATTTAGAACTCTTGCCATTTAGAAATATTCGTTTCTATTCGACTTTTCTTATTGATGATATTGATTTTTCTAAGATAGGAAAACACTGGTATGGGAATAAAACAGCTCTCAATTTAGGAACAAGATTTTATTCTTCAATCAATGCGATACCAGTTGATTTCCAGTTTGAATATACAAGAATAGAACCTTATACATTTACTCATCGATTTGAAAATTCAAATTATACAAACTTCGACCTGCCTTTATCAACTGAACAACCACCCAATTCATATCAATTTGATTTTGCAATTAATGTTGATTTTAGTCCACGCTTTAATATAATCTCAAATCTTTCCTACACAAAATGGGGAAAGAATTATTTGACCAACGAAGGATTTGTAAATGTTGGTGGGGATATTAACGCTGGGAAACAGATTTATGATTCGGATAGAGTTACTTTTCTTGATGGTAAAATTGAAACAATTTATAAATTAAATCTTAAGATGACCTATGAAATTGTAAGAAATATAAAAATCAATGCGAGTTTGAATTCATCTAAATTTAGTTCTGGTTCATCATCTTTGATTTTATTAATTGGTTTAATATCTTTTTTGTAGAATTAAATTTTAAAGGGTAAAAAATGAAAAATAGAGTTGTTTATATCTTTGGTTTAACAATTTTAATCTTTGGAATTTTTACTGGAATTCAAATTCAGAAAGCAATCTCAACGGATAATTTTCAAGAACAGTTGAGAAAATTTAATGATGTCCTGAGTCTGACAAGAAAATATTATGTAGATGATGTGGATACACAAAAATTAGTTGAGGCTGCAATTAATGGTTTACTCTCTGAACTTGATCCACACTCTGTTTATATTCCACCAAAACAACTCGAGCAGGTTGAAGAAGAATTTCGTGGAAACTTTGAAGGAATTGGTATTGAATTCCAGATTATAAACGATACAATTGTAGTTGTTTCAGCAATTCCAGGTGGTCCGAGTGAGGCACTTGGAATAACAGCTGGTGACAGAATCATAAAAATAAATGGTGAACCGTATAAAAAAATCACTAACGAAGAAGTTAGAAAAAAACTTCGTGGACCTAAAGGGACAAAAGTCGATGTAACAATTTATCGTCCATCTATTAAAGAATTTATGGATTTCACAATTGTTCGTGATAAGATTCCTTTGTATTCAGTTGACGCTGCAGTTATGATTGATGATAAAACTGGATATATCAGTCTTTCAAGATTTGCACAAACCACATTCGACGAAATCAAAGCTGCTATGGATAGTCTCGATAAAATGGGAATGGAAAGATTAATACTCGACCTTAGAAATAACTCTGGTGGTTATATGAGTGAAGCTGTGAAGATTTCAGATTTATTTCTTGATCAAGGTAAAATGATTGTTTACACTAAATCACGAATACCTGAATTTGAGGAAGAATATAGAGCAGTTCGTCCATTTAAATATGAAAAATTGCCTGTAATAATTCTGGTGAATAATGGTTCAGCATCTGCAAGTGAAATTGTTTCTGGTGCAATTCAAGACTGGGATAGAGGATTAATTGTTGGTGAAAGAACATTCGGCAAAGGACTTGTTCAAAGACAATTCACACTGAATGATAATTCTGCTCTTCGTCTTACAATTTCAAGATATTATACACCTGTTGGAAGATTAATTCAAAGAGATTACAGCAAAAAAGATAAAATTGATTACTACAGGGAATCTGTTGATCAGGACACAATAGAAGGTGAGAATATCGAACACACTCTCGAAAAGGATACAACTAAACCAGTTTATGTAACACCTAAAGGAAGAAAAGTTTTTGGTGGTGGAGGAATTACACCAGATTATATTGTTAAATCACCACCATTAACAAAATTTACATCTTCACTTTTAAGAAAAAATCTTTTCTATCAATACATTTTAAATTATCTGGATAAAAATGGTAAATCAATCCAGAATAAGTATAAAAACTGGAAAATGTTTAATAAAGATTTCCAGGTTGACGAAGCCTTATTGAATGACTTTTTAAGTTATTCTAAAAAACAAAATGTGGAATTCAACAAAGAAGAATTTGAAAAAGATAAGGATTACATTAAAGCAAGATTAAAAGCACAAATAGCTCGAAACTATTGGCGTAATGACGGATGGTTTCCAGTTTTACTTGAAATCGATCCACAATTTAAAAAGGCAATTTCATTATTTCCTGAGGCAGAAAAATTTGCAAAATCGAAACCATAACTTATGAAAAAGTTTCTGATAATTTTCTCTCTGATCTTTTATATTGTTTTATTTGCTCAGATTGAAGAAAAAATTAAATCTCATAACCCGATTAATCCTGGAGCATTGAAGGTCGGCGAAGAATTAACTTATATTGTCAGATACACTTTTATTCCCATTGGTGAAATAAAATTGAAAATTCTTCGTAAATACAACAAAGATGGCAGAACGGTTTATGAAACAAAAGCCAATATTGATTCTTATGAAGGATTACCATTTGTTGATTTGCATAGTATTTATACAAGTCATGTGACTGATAAATTCTTTTCTGAATTCTTTTTTGCTCTGGATAAGCACTCATATGGCTGGACATTTACTAAATATGATTTCGATTACAAAAAGGGTTATGTCATTGCTCAAAGAGGATTTCGAGATGGATGGCAGGTTCACTTTCATGATACGGTTAAAATTAATCAACCTATCCAGGATGGTCTTTCAATTTATTATTATGCGAGAGGCTTTGCACGACAACAAAAATCATTTGACATTGTAACTTATCTCAATGAAAATATGTCTGTAACAAAAATTAATTTTTATAAACAAACATATCCTGTAAAGATTGATGCTGTAGATTACGAGATTGATTGCGTCCGTCTGGATGGAGTTCTTGGTTATACTGGAATTTTTGGCTTGACTGGAAATTATGAAGGCTATTTCACTAATGATGAAGCCTGCATTCCTGTCAAAGCAACTTTGAAAGTTATTATTGGTAATATTAATATCGAACTAAAGAGCTGGAAAAGAGATGGCTGGAATCCACCTAAAAGAAAAGGATAATCAAATTGTCTGGAACTTCAAGGGAAAATATCCAGAAGTTGAAGATGAAGTTTTTGTCGCACCAGGAGTTAAATTAATTGGTGATGTAAGGTTAAAAAAATTTTCTAATATCTGGTTTAATTCTGTTCTTCGTGGTGATATAAATTTTATTGAAATTGGAGAATTCACAAATATTCAGGATTTATGTTTAATTCATGTAACAAAGGAATTACCTGCAATAATTGGAAATTATGTAACGGTAGGGCATAGTGCTGTAATTCATGCTTGCACAATTAAAGATAATGTTCTAATTGGAATGAAATCCGTTATTCTGGATAATGCCGAGATATCAGAAAATTGTTTGATTGCTGCTGGTGCAGTTGTAACTCCAAATACCAGAATACCTTCAGGTGTTCTTGTTGCAGGAGTTCCAGCAAAAATTATCCGTGATTTGACAGAAAGTGAAATTCAATTTATAAAGCAATCAGCATATAATTATGTTGAATATGCTAAATCAATGAAAGAATCTTTAATTCAGGTGAAATGATGAAATCATATAAATTCAGTAAAGAAGACATCGAAAAGATTTCCAGTGCATTGAATGCTGATTTTAAGGAATACCCAAATCATTTTAGACTTGAAGTTAAAAATATCGAAAGAAAACTTTCACTCTTTGTTGAAATTTATCCTGAATTAGAAATTGGAAAAAACAAAGGTTCTCTGGTTTCAGTTTATGGACCAATTACTCATTTACAACTTCATTATTGCACAGGCTATGTAATTAGTGATTTATTGGAGGAAGTTACCTTTGTTTCAGAATTCCAAGGAAAGGTCTCAGGACTGACAATTGAAAAAGAAGGTGGATGCTCTTTATATGCCAATGTCGATAGAAAAATTTTATCAGGTGATTTTACAAGATTGGGACCTGAAGTAATGTTATCCAGTATTGCATTATCTCTGGCAGAAGATCTTTTAAGCAAGAATGAAAACAAAGATTGAAATTTATTCGAATAAAAATTTCGTAATTAATGGAAAGATTTTGAGAGAAGTGATTAATCAAATGTTAGGAAGAATTGAAAAACAGTTTGAGAAGATTGAAATAAGTTTTCTTACTGATAGAGATTTACTTGAATTAAACAAGAAGTACTTAAATCATGATAGTTTTACTGATATCCTGACATTTCCTTATGATTCTGGTAATTCACTTGTCACCGAAATATTGATTTCCTATGAACGAGCTTATGAAAATTCTTTAAAGTATAGATGTACTCTTGAAGAAGAAATCCTTCGATTGATTGCACACGGTATATTACATTCTATTGGCTTCAAAGACAAAACAAAATCTCAAAAATTAAAAATGCGAAAAGCAGAAACCGATTTATTAAATTCAATTAGTGAAGTAAAGTTTATCAAAAAATTTACTATGGAGAGTCAGAACTAATGTCAAAGTATATTGTTTTAGTTGAATCACCATCAAAAGCAAAGACTATAAAAAAATATTTAGGAAAAGATTATATCGTTGAAGCTACTGTTGGTCATATTAAAGATTTACCAAAATCATCCCTTGGTGTTGATATTGAAAATGGTTTTAAACCTAAAATCGTAAGCATTAAAGGTAAATCAGATATTCTGAAAAAAATAAAATCACTTGCGAAGTCATCAGAGAAAATTTTTATAGCGACTGATCCTGACCGTGAAGGAGAAGCAATTGCTCAAGATATTTACGAGTCAATTAAAAACGGAGAAAAAGAAATTTATCGAGTTCTTTTTCATGAAATAACCGAAAAGGGCGTAAAAGAGGGGATGCAAAATCCAAGAAAAATTGATTACAATCTTGTTGCTTCCCAGAGAGCCAGAAGAGTAATGGATAGAATAATTGGGTACAAAGTAAGTCCATTACTATGGAACACTTTGCATTTGATAGAATCCTCGGGAGATAGTGCACTTTCTGCTGGTAGAGTTCAGTCAGTTGCCTTAAGGTTAATCTGTGAAAGAGAAGAAGAAATAAAAAATTTCGTTCCATTAGAATACTGGTCAATCATTGGCATTTTTGAAAACGAGGAAGGAAATAAATTTAAAAGCAAACTGAATTCTTATCAGGGAAAAACATATAAAATACCAGATAAGAAATTAGAAACCGACGAAGAAAAAAACGAATTCTTTTCCAAGTATTTTTATATTCCTGATGAAAAAACCGCCAATGAACTCCTTGAAAAATGCAAACAGGAATCATTCTCAATTTCAAGGATTGAACGAAAAGTTGTTAATCGTAATCCTGCTGCACCTTTTACTACAAGCACATTGCAACAAGAAGCATCCAAAAAATTATTTTATCGACCAAGACAAACAATGCAATATGCTCAAAAATTATATGAGGGAGTTGAACTTGGAAAAGATGAGATTGTTGGCTTGATTACCTATATGAGAACTGATTCAGTCAGAGTAAGTAATGATGCCATAGAAGCAGCAAGGGATTTCATCCTGAAAAATTATGGAAAAGAATTTTTACCCGACTCGCCAAAAATGTATCAAAGCAAAAAACAAAATGTTCAGGATGCACACGAGGCAATTAGACCGACTAATCTTAAATATACTCCAGATTATGTTAAAAAATATTTACCAAAAGAACTTTATAAATTATATGAATTGATATGGAACCGCTTCATCGCTTCTCAAATGAAACCTGCTCAGTTTGAACAGGTTTCGCTTGATGTGAGCGGAGGTGACTTTGTTTTCAGGTCAACTGGTTCTACTTTACTCTTCAAAGGCTTCCTGGCTGTTTATGATGAAAACGGAGAAGAGCAAAGTTCAGATGAAGACATTAATGAAAATGAAAACAGAATACCACCAGGATTAAAAGAAGGACAAATGCTCAATTTGACTGAGCTGACTAAAAATCAACATTTCACAAAACCACCTGCTAGATATACTGAAAGTTCGCTTGTAAAGGAACTTGATAATCTAGGAATAGGAAGACCAAGTACTTATGCAAGTATAATCAGTACGCTCTATGATAGAGAATACGTGGTTCAGGAAGATAGAAAATTAATACCAACCGAACTCGGAATAAAAGTAAATCAATTACTCGTAAATTACTTTGACCATATTTTCAATGTTAATTTTACAGCTCAAATGGAAGAAGAATTAGACGAGATTGCTGAAGGAATTAACAAATACGAAACTGTTTTATCCGACTTCTACATACCATTTAAAAACATTCTTGACGAAGTCGAAAAGAAGATTGAAAAACCCAAGTGCGAACTCTGTGGTGCTGATATGGAAATTAAAATGGGAAGGTATGGTAGATTCTTAGCCTGTACGAATTATCCACAATGTAAGAATGTGAAATCATTAAAAGAATTTTCGCAAAAAGATAATGATGAAAATGGCAAACAACTTCTAGATGAATTATGTCCAAAATGTGGTAGTCAGTTAGTTTATAGAAATTCGCGATTTGGGAAATTTATAGGTTGCTCTAAATACCCGGATTGTGACTATACAAAACCCATCACACTTGGAATTAATTGTCCGAAATGCAAAACCGGTGAATTGACTCCAAGATTTACAAAGAAGAGAAGAATATTTTATGGATGTTCTCGTTATCCAGAATGTGATTATGTCACGTGGAATAAACCCACTGCTGAAATTTGTCCGAATTGCCATAAAGATTTACTCGTAATAATTAAATCGGGTAAAAAAGAAAAGCTAAAATGTAATTCCTGTAATTATGTTCGTGAAATTGAGAAAGAAAATTGAACGAAATTGAAGTTTTAATAAAAAAATTTTTAGAATACATAAAGAGCTATAGAAAATATTCTGAAAATACATTACATTCATATCAGAAAGACCTTGAAATTTTCTTAAGCTTTTTGAAAGAAAATGGAATTTCTGAAATTAATCGAATTTCAAAAAGAACCATTCAAAGATTTATGATTTATCTTTCTGAAAAAAATTTGAGCCCCCGATCAATTAGCCGCCGATTAAGTGCAATACGCTCGTTCTATAACTTTTTACTTTTTAACGATCTGGTTGACAATAATCCTGTTGAAGGAATTCAGAATCCAAAGCTTCCTAAAAAAACAATCAAATATTTGAATGAAAGAGAGCTTGTCGAAATACTTAATTTAATGGAGAATGATATTGATGTTCTTCGTGATTTTGCAATCTTAGAAACTCTTTATTCAACTGGTATGAGAGTAAGTGAACTCTGTAATCTAAAAAAATCCGATATCGATTTTGAAAATAAAATAATTAGAGTCGTTGGTAAAGGAAATAAATTGAGATTGCTTCCGATAACAGATAATCTTATTCAAACTTTTGAAAAACTAAATATTTCTGAAAAATCACCAAACGAGTATTTATTTCAAATAAACAGGGGAGGGAAATTATATCCAAAATATGTCGAAAGAATAGTCAAAAAATATTTAAGTGAAATTTCGGAGGATGGGCGTGTATATCCTCATTTGATTCGTCACACTTTTGCTACTCACCTCCTCAGAAGGGGAGCGGACATTAGATCCATTAAAGAGTTACTTGGTCACGAAAGTCTTGAGACAACAACCGTATATACACACGTGAGTATTGAACATTTAAAAAATATTTACAAAAAAACTCACCCAAAATCATAAATCATGGAGGACATTATGAACGTTCAAGTAACAGCAAGAAGATTTAAAGCACATCCATCGCTAAAAGACTACGCAATTAGCGAAGTAAAACGATTGGAAAGATTTAATAACGATATTAATAAAGTTGATGTGATTTTAAGTTATGAACGAGCACACGATAGCGTTAAAAATGCAGAAATTGTCTTGCATATGAATGGTCACAATTTACTTGCTCGAGAATCTTCAGATGATTTTAAAAAATCAATTGATCTTGCTGTAGTCAAACTTGAACGTCAGTTAGATAAGCTAAAGACTAAAATCATCGAAAAGAAAAGGGCGGTAAAAAGGAAGAAATGAAGTTTCTTGAAAATCTAATTGAGATAAAAAAAGATTCAATTGAGGTCGGTTTTTTTTACGAGAATTGCCATCGTTTATTCGGTTTGAATTTAATAGCCGAAAACGATGGCTTCTCAAAAAAAATTAGAGATTATAGTATTCATCGACCAGGACTTGCTCTTGCTGGTTTCTTAGAGCTTTTTAGCTATAATCGTGTGCAAATTTTTGGAAATACAGAAATAAGATTTTTACATTCATTAACACCACAAAAACGTACTGAAGCTCTTCAGAAATTTTTTAATTATGATATTCCCTGCATTGTATTCTCAAATAATCACGTACCAGAAGATTCATTCTTACAATTTGCAAAAGAAAGGAATGTTTCAATATTCAATTCAGCTCTACCGACCACTAAAGTTGTATATTTTTTGAGTGATTTCTTAGAAGACCAGTTCGCTCCGCAGGTTACAATTCATGGTTCTTTTGTAGATGTTTATGGAATCGGATTGCTCTTTGTTGGTCGTTCAGGAATTGGTAAAAGTGAAATCGCTCTTGATCTTGTTGAACGAGGTCATAGACTTGTTGCCGACGATCTCATCCTTGCAACTCGCAAAGGGGAAGGCGTTCTAATGGGTTCAGGAACTAAACTAATGAAACACTTCATGGAAATCAGAGGTCTGGGATTAATTAATGTCGAAAAAATTTTTGGTGTTAGAGCAATAAGATATCAAAAAAGAATTGAAGTGTTGGTTGTTCTGGAAGAATGGGATCCACAAAAAGAATACACAAGAACTGGACTGGAAAATCTAACAACTAATATTCTGGGTGTTAATATTCCGACTATCATACTGCCAATCTTTCCAGGTAAAAATGTAACCGTAATCGCTGAAATAATTGCATTGAATTATTTATTGAAACATTATGGTTACGATGCTGCGAAAGATATGAAAAGCAGAATTGAGAAAGGAATACTTGAGAAAATGAACCAAAAGTTTGAAAGAACAGTTGATTATTTTGAACACGACTTTGAATAATTGACAAAATAACTTTACTTACTTATTTTTGCGGCACGAATGAGAGTAATAATACATTTTAATAAATCATATAAAATAAGAGAGTTTAATAGAACGCAGGTAATTTCTATTCTCTCAGCTATAACTCTTTTCTTCATAGGGTTAGTTGCAACTATAATTAGTTTGTACATTGAAAATTCTTCGAGCTCGTTGATTGCAGAAAATAAAAAGCTGAAAGTATCGATAAGTGAGTTATCAAATAAAATTACAGAGATTCAAAATTCTTTATCGAAAATCTATGAGACTGGTCGTGTTTTACAAATTGCTGCTGGTGTAAATTTCGATCAACCATATGCAACAGGTGGAGAAGAAGATATCAATATTAAGAGTTTAATTTCATCAAAAAACAATGAAATTAAATCCATCGCTAAGATTACTGATGATTTGATAAATAAAGTAAAATTTGAGCAAGAAAAGTTTGACCTTCTGGTAAAGAAGTTGAATGAAAAAACAGAGTTAGCAAAGCATATTCCGGCAATTTTACCAATGGATGGATATGTAACCGAACATGGATTTGGTATGAGATTACATCCAATTTTAAAAGTCTGGAGAATGCATGAAGGTGTTGATATAATGAATATGCCCGGAACTCCAGTTTATGCTTCTGGTGCCGGAAAAGTAACCTTTGCTGGCTGGAACGGTAGCCTTGGTTTGTGCGTAATTATAGATCACGGATTTGGATACGAGACAACTTATGGACATTTATCGAAAATAAATGTTAGAGAAGGTCAAAAAGTTACAAGATTTCAAAAAATTGGTGAATGTGGGTCTACAGGTTTATCGACCGGTTCCCATTTACATTATGAAGTTTCTTTTAATGGTCAGAAACAAAATCCTGTTTACTATTTTATAAAATAAGTCAAAAAATTGGGGAAGGGTACTCTATGATCTGGACATTAGAACTCGCATCTTATTTACTAGATGCACCATGGCCAGCAACAAAAGCTGAATTAATTGATTATGCTAACAGAATCGGTGCACCACGAGAAGTCATTGAAAATCTCGAAGAACTCGAAGATTCAGATGAAATGTATGAGGGAATCGAGGATATCTGGCCCGATTTTCCAACAAACGAAGATTTCTTCTATTCCGATGAGGAGGAAGAAGAGTATTAATGCAAATTAATTTATGGAATGGTTTAATTGTACAAGAGAGGGCCAAATTAGCATTTGAAAAAATTTATTCTCGTAATGCATATCCTACTGCTTTGATTCTTTTTGGCCAGAAGGGGAGTGGCAAAGAAGCCCATGCTGTCGCTTTCGCTCAATCAATAAACTGTGAATCGAATAATTTTCAACCGTGCGGTATTTGTGATAGATGTAGAAGAATTGCAAATTTTTTAAACCCAGAACTTTACTTTATTTATCCTACTCCTACAAATCCTACCGATAGAAATCTATTTCAAAAAAAAGTTCAACAATTAGTTGAAAAAAAAAAGTAAACCCATATCTCAAATTCCAATTTCCTAAAGCAAACGAAATCACAATTGACCTTATCAGAGAATTAAAATCCGAATTAATTATTTCTACACCTGAACTTAAAAAACGTGTAGTCATTATTTCGCAAGCCGATAAATTAAATATTGAGTCACAAAACGCATTATTGAAACTCTTAGAAGAGCCAAGAGAGGATGTCCTTTTTATTTTAGAAACACACACACTGGAGCCAATCATTTCAACCATAAAATCAAGATGCTGGATAATAAATTTCAATCCACTAAATCCAGATGATGTGGAAAATTTTTTGATTCAAAAATTTAGTAATCAAATTGAACAAGCCATAATTTCGAAAGTGTGTTCAAAATTTAATGGCGAAAACCTTTCTGAACTCATTGAGACACTTTATGAATTTATTGAGTTGAAAAAAAGAGATGAAGAAATTGATTTAAATGACGATTCAAACAAAATCAGTTTTATTGAACTATTTAGATACTTATATCTTTCAAATTTCTATAAATCTATAAGTTATCTGGATCAATTCAATATCCTGGTTGATCGACGAGAAGCAGTCAATTTTTTAAATGAACTTTTGAAGTTTTGTTATCTTGTATTGAAGACTAAATTAAGTGAAGAAAATAAAGAAACAGATTTAATTAAATTATCCAGAGTAATAGATGAAACTAAATTCCAGAAGGTGATTAGCTATCTTGCAAATTCTCAGCAATACGTTGAGAATTACATAAACTTAAGTCTAATTTTTATCAAGTTATTTATCTTGATTAAAAATTCATTCATAAAAAATTAAAAGGATAATTTTATGAAGGATACATTTATTTGTGACGCACTGAGAACTCCAATTGGTAGTTTTCTCGGTGAATTAAGTTCTATTCCAGCTCCAAAACTCGCAGCTGAGTTAATAAAGAAGATAATAGAAAAAAATAATTTAGAACCATCGACAATAAATGAAGTAATTATAGGAAATGTATTAAGTGCAGGAATTGGACAAGCTCCAGCAAGGCAAGCAGCTATTTTTGGTGGTTTACCTTATTCTGTTGAATGCATGACAATTAATAAAGTTTGTGGTTCCGGATTGAAAGCAGTTATGCTGGCAGACCAGGCAATAAAATGCGAAGATGCCGATCTAATTTTATCTGGTGGAATGGAAAGCATGTCAAACGCTCCATTTCTCATAAAAGGAGTTAGAGAAGGAATAAAGTTTGGCAATCAAACTATTTATGATTCAATGATATATGATGGATTAATTGATGTTTATAGTAACTTACATATGGGCAATTGCTCAGAACAGGTAGCAAGAGAAAAACAAATTACCAGAGAAGAACAGGATGCCTATGCTATTGAAAGTTATAAAAGAGCTTTAAATGCTCAATCACTTGGTAAATTTAATCAAGAAATTTTACCAATAACATTTAAAGACAAAATCATTAGCGAAGATGAAGAACCAAAGAAAGTAAAATTTGAAAAAATTCAATCATTAAAACCTGTTTTTGAAAAAGAAGGAACAATTACAGCAGCGAACGCTTCAAAGCTAAATGATGGAGCAGCAATGGTGTTGGTTGCATCGGAAGATGTTATGAAGAAATACAATCTTAAACCTCTGGTGAGAATTGTTTCTCAAGCTGCTTATGCAATGGAGCCAACCAAATTTGCTCTAGCACCAATTGGTGCAATTAAAAAATCATTACAAAAAGCTAATTTGAAAATTGAGGATATTGATTTATTTGAAATCAATGAAGCATTCTCGTTGGTTACAATTGCTGTAATGAAAGAATTAAATTTATCTCATGATAAGGTCAATGTAAACGGTGGTGCTGTTGCGCTTGGACATCCAATAGGAGCTTCAGGTGCAAGATTATTGACTACATTAATTTATGAGATGAAAAGACGTAATTCTAAATACGGATGTGTTTCTCTCTGCATTGGCGGAGGTGAAGCAGTATCAATGATTATTGAAAACATAAATTAAAATAATTACGGAGGTCGAAATGGAAATTAAAAATATCGCAGTAATTGGATCAGGTACAATGGGCAATGGAATTGCTCATGTATTTGCTCAATACGGTTATAGAGTTTATTTAATCGATATTAATAAAGAAATATTAGATAATGCTCTAAAAACAATCTCATCAAACTTTGATCGAATGATTAAGAAAGGTACCATTACAGAAGAAGTTAAATCAAAAGCAATGGAATTGATTGTACCTATTGCTGGTTTAGAAAATTTTAAGGAAGAAGTTGACTTAGTAATTGAAGCTGTTACTGAAAATTTTGAAGTAAAGAAAAAAGTATTTGAAACAATTGAACCTAAGATTTCTGATGTCTGTATTTTAGCTTCCAATACTTCATCAATTCCCATAACGGTATTAGCTTCTGTTACCAGACGACCTGATAAATTTATTGGTATGCATTTTATGAATCCAGTTCCAGTGATGAAACTTGTTGAAATAATTCGTGGGTATTCAACATCGGATACAACTTTTAATACGATAAAAGAATTAACTTTAAAAATTGAAAAGGTACCTGCTGAAGTTAATGATTATCCAGGATTTGTTTCTAACAGAGTTTTAATGCCAATGATTAATGAAGCAATTTATTGTGTATATGAAGGTGTTGCTACACCTGAAAATATTGATACAGTTATGAAACTTGGAATGAATCATCCAATGGGACCATTGACTTTAGCTGACTTTATCGGATTAGATGTTTGTCTGGCTATTATGGAAGTTTTATATAACGGGTTTAATGACCCGAAATACAGACCATGTCCATTATTAAAAAAGATGGTTGCAGCTGGTAAACTTGGCAGAAAAACAGGTGAAGGTTTCTACAAATATTAAAAGACAGTTATAATAAATCTACATTAAGATCTTTTTATAATTTTCAGGTCAGTCTTATAACTTCTTCAAAGTTTGTACATAAGGCTGACCTAATTTATTTTTCGTTTTTTATTTCAACCAAACAAAAACTAAATCTTTGAAAGTGAAATAATAATTTCTTTTAAAGATGAGAATTTAAAGAAGTTTAGTGCAGAGGTTTTGTAGTCAGTTTATGTCTGATAATATCTATTATGTAAACAATAATTATTCTATTAAATTAACCCAAACCTAATAGCCAAATAGATAATGATTGTTATTAAGATAAAATAAATGAACAATTTATTATTTTTTCTTTTAAGTAAATGGGAATGACGGGCTATTTCGAATTTATCTTTTAAGTTTTGTTCTTTATCCTTATCGGGATTATAATATCTTGGTATATATTCAAATTTTTTATGTTCTGGTTTTTTCATCAACATAAGCTACACCATTTGTAATAAAGTGTGCATATTTATTTAATAATTTTACTTTTAATGATTTCATCTGATCCGTCCTTATTTCACCATCAGCGTGAATAAATATTGGGTTATTTGATTCGATATACAATGAATCAGTCTTGAAATACATAACAGATTTATTTTTGATATGTTTACCAAAAATTGCTAAGGGTAGAATTCTTAATACTTTTAATTTACTTATTTTTTTTACTAAACAAACATCCAATAATCCATCAACCGGATTAGCAAGTGGAGTTAATCTAAATCCGCCACCAGCAGTTTGACCATTACCGATTGAAATCATAAAGAACTTATCTCTTAAGTTTAATTCGTTAGTAGTAATGTTTATAATACGATATTGATAATTTTTTAAAGTTGTAAATACTCCTAATAAATATAAAAACAAACCTCTTATAAATTTAATTTTCTTTACTGAATCAGCAACTTCTGCATCGAAACCAATACCTAAACTATTTGCAAAAAGAAATGAAAACTTTCTTCCAGAAAATTCAGTTACTTCTGCATGACCAACATCAAGAGACATTGTTTTTTTGTTCAACACAGTCTCTAAATCTTTTTTAATGTTTTTTCTCAATCCTAATGTAAAAGCAAAATCATTTCCTGAGCCGGTTGGGAGCACACCAAGAATTTTATTCTGTATATCTTCGCTATTAATTAACTCATGCATAGTTCCATCACCACCAATGACAATTATTCTATCAAACTCATCTTTCTCATTTTTTAATATTTGATTTATATCACCAGGTTTTGATGTCTCAACTAATTTGAAATTGATATCTGCGGAACTGAGATAATTCTTTACTTCAGTCAATAGTTGTTTTGTCTTACCTCTTCCAGCAACCGGGTTTGCAATGAATAAATATTTCATTTTATTTCCAATTTAGTTTTCGAAAATAGCGTTTATGAATTCTTGAGAATCAAAAGGTTGAAGGTCTTCAATACCCTCGCCTACTCCAATGAATTTGACAGGTAACTTAAATTTATTAACTATTTGAAAGATAACGCCACCTTTAGCTGTTCCATCTAATTTTGTTAAAATTAATCCAGTCAGAGGAACATATTTAAGAAAACTATCAATTTGAATCACTGCATTCTGTCCTGTTGTTGCATCTATTACAAGTAATACTTCATCTGGTTTCTTATTTAATTTCTTTTCAAATATTCGAATAATCTTATTTAATTCATTCATTAAATCAATCTTTGTATGCAATCTACCAGCAGTATCAATCAAAATTAAATCAATTTGATGTTTAATTGCTGTATCCAGAGCTTCATAGACAATTGCACCCGGATCGGTTGTATTTTTGTTTTCAATAATTTCCACTGAAGCTCTTTTTGCCCAGATCGATAGTTGCTCGTTTGCAGCAGCTCGAAAAGTATCAGCAGCTGCTATTAAGACTTTATAATTATTTTGTTTGAAATTATATGCAATTTTACCAATAGAAGTTGTTTTACCCGTTCCATTTACACCTACTATCATTACACTTTTTGTACTCCCACCATCGGTAATTTGAAAATTTTGAAAATCTAAACCTGAAACTTTATTCTCTGCTTTGTTTAGAATTGCAGATAGTTCTTGTTTGACAATATTAATGACCTCATCTTTTTCGAATACATTTTTACCTTTTAAAGTTTGAGTTAGTTTTAAGATTATATTTTCTGTTATTTCATATCCAACATCTGATAAAAGTAAAATTTCTCTAATTTCTTCCAACAATGATTCATCAATTGAACTCTTGCCCGTTAAAATTTGATTCAGTTTTCCAACTAAATTGTCTCTGGTTTTAGCTAATCCTTTTTTAAATTTTTCAAAAGTTCCTAATAACTTTTTCATTTCATCTTTCTAATTTGTTTGTAACCATAATTGAATAAACTTATAAAAATTAATACTGTGCAGATTTGTAAACTCAAATTAAAAATCGTTTCTAAGTTTTGAAAATTCATAACGCTCATCAGGAAGACAACACCTATTGCACCAACTGTCATTTTACCAATGAAATCGGAAGCTGGTACTTCTTTAATTTTTCCCATCAATAGTAGACCTGCTAACATTATTATCAAATCTCTTCCAATCACAAGATAAAAGAACCAAGATGGAATTAAATCATAATACATAAGATTTACTGCAAAAGAAATAATAAACAATTTATCCACTAAAGGATCAATAAGTTTACCAAGCTCGGTAATCTGATTTAATTTTCTGGCAAGAAAGCCATCCAAGTTGTCTAATAAAGAAAAAATTATAAGTGATAAAATTATAAACCATCGATTTAGTTCTGGTTTATTAAATAAAATAAAAACAAGAGGAATAAATAATATTCTAAAAAGGCTGACTAAGTTAGGTATCTTTTTCCAGTCATTTAAAATTATTTTTCCCATTACTCTTCATTGACATTTTTATTAAGACTATCATCTATTTTAACCGGATATCTTCCAGAAAAACAAGCGGTACAATAATATTTTTCATCTTTTTCTGGAGTGCATTCAATCATTCCCTTGAATGAAAGATAATTTAATGAATCTACCTCTAATTCTTTTTCAATCTCTTTAATATTACCTTTAAATTTATTTGCAATCAGTTCTTCTTGTGTTGGAAAATCCATCCCATAAAAACACGGATACATAATTGGTGGTGAAGCAATTCGAATATGAACTTTGTGAGGATTTGCTTCCCTTATCAAATTAACTAATTGTTTTGAAGTATTTCCTCTGACTATAGAATCATCCACAATAACAACATCACGATTTAACAAAACACCTTTAACAGTATTAAATTTTATTTTTACACCTAATTTTCTTTTATCTATCTCCGGTTGGATAAAAGTTCTGCCAATATAATGACTTCTAATAAGCCCAATTTCATATTTCGAATTAATATTCATCGTTCTTAATTGGTTATGATAACCGATTGCAATAGTATTTGATGAATCCGGTACACTCATAACAGCTAATTTCTTTTCATTTGAAGAACTTACAGGATGTTCTTCAGCTAATTTTTTACCAAGTTGTCGTCTTACTCTATCAACATTTTCATTGAAAATAATACTGTCAGGTCTGGAAAAGTAAATAAATTCAAATATACATTTCTTTGGATACTCAGGGATATTGCTTAATAATCTACTTTCAATGATTTCTGAATAATCTTCTCCTATTTTAATAACCAGAATTTCTCCTCTTTCAATTTCACGAATATATTTTGCACCAATTAGATCAAATGCACATGTTTCTGAAGCAACTACAAAAGAATTATTTAAGATACCCAATGATAATGGTCTAAAACCGAAAGGATCACGACACGCATAAAGATAGTCATCAGTTAGTAATACTAACGAAAAAGCTCCTTCTACTTTTTCAAGGGCTTCAATTATTTGATCTACTTGTTTTTCTTTTTTGCTTCTTGAAATTAAATGCAAAATAATTTCTGTATCACTGGTGGTTTGAAAAATTGCTCCTTCTTTTATCAATTGTTGTCTGATAATGTGTGCGTTAGTTAAATTTCCATTATGAGAAATAGCTAAGTTTCCATCTCGATATTTAACAATGAAAGGCTGAACATTGGTTAGATTATTTGAACCTGAAGTAGAATATCTATTATGCCCAATAGCTGCATTGCCTACTAATTCTTCACTAAAAATTTTTTCATCATTGAAAATTTCGGAAACAAGACCCTGACCTTTCTTTACGAAAAAAGAGACTTTATTACTTTGTTTCGAAATATAACGAGAAACTATCCCAGAAGCTTCTTGACCTCTATGTTGTTGAGCTAATAAACTGTAATAAGTTAACAAAGAAGCAGAAGGATTGCCTGCAATACCAAATATTCCGCAATTACTTTTCGGTTTATCTATATCTGAGAAATTCATGAGAAGTTAAAAAATGTGGAAAAGGATTAGTCGGAACGGCGGGATTTGAACCCGCGACCCCCACTACCCCAAAGTGGTGCGCTAGCCGGGCTGCGCCACGTTCCGAACTTTTTTCATAGTTTAATATAAATATCCTGTAATAATTCTTTAATATCACGCAAATCTTTCAATAAAGTATGATTATCTATCTTTGGTTTCTCAGCTGGTGTCTCTGCTTTTTTATCGCTTTCTTCTTTTGTAGGAATTTCTAAAGAGAATTCTTCATTGGGGTTATAATTTTGAAGTACCTTTTTGGCACCATCAATTGTGTATTTTTCTTCTCTTAAAAGTTTTTTGAGGAATAAAATTAACTGAATATCCTTATTAGTATAAATTCTGTTGCCTGCCCTATTTTTCTGAGGTTTTAGTTGCTCAAATTCATTTTCCCAGTATCTCAGGACATATTGCTCCAAACCAGTAATTTTACTGACTTCACTTATTGAATAATATAACTTTTTAATTGACAGGTCTTTCATCTTGAGCGTAAAATTTCCAATTCAAATATATAAAATATAGAAAAATTAAAAAAGTTGGTTAAAGTAATATATGAGGAAATTAAATTAACTTATTTTCTTTTTTTACAATATCAATCAGTTCTGATATGTCATTTAATTCATAATCAGCATTTGGATTCTGGGTATTAAAAGTATCACCGTACCTGGCAAAAGCTGTTTTCATTCCAACCTGAGCAGCTCCAACAATATCTCTTTCTGCCCAATCACCGACCATGATTGACTCCTCTGCTTTGACATTTAATGCTTCGAGAATTTTGATAAATGGAACTGGACTTGGTTTTCTTTCATTTGTGTCTTCAAACGTAACAATTGCGTCAAATAAATATTGAAAGTTTAAACTGGAAAGTCGTAACCAGGCTTCCAGTGCTGGTGCATCGGAAACAATTCCCAATTTTAAACCGAGTTTAATCAATTTAATCAAGGTGGGATAGACATTCGGATAAGGAACCAATGAAGCTTCTCGTGCCCGACGATACGCAACAATGGCAGCTGATAAAATTTTGTGATCCACTTTGCCAATAGCTTTATTCAACAATTCATCAAAAACTTTTTGATATTCGATTCCTTTTTCCTTGTAAATTTCATCAATGATTAATTTAATTTCTTCTGGTGGAAGTTTTAATCCAGCATCTATCATAGCCGGAATAGCTGCCTCTATTGCCCTTCTTTTCATTAACATGAAATCAACAAGTGTATTATCAAGGTCAAATACTATTGCTTTAATCATAAGACTGTATTTTCAATTATGTTTCTAATTTTTGGATTAATGTAAATGTCCTCTACTCCAATTTCTTTCAATGCTTCAACAAGAATAATTAACTTTCTCTGAGTCTGGGCAAGTTTATTTATAACAATTACTTTCTCAGATTTTAGAATACAATATCCACCATTAAAATCACCTTTTTCAAATCTTACCTTGATTCCTTTTTGAAGTGCAATTTCTTTTAATTCATCTATTAACTGCTGGTATTCTTTTTCTGCTATTTTCATTTTAAACCGATTTTTTTAGTGGTTGAAAAATAGCAATCCATATAGAAGTGAAATAACATAAAGAACCAATTGCAGGCAAACCGCCTAATGCTGCAATCCTCTGTATGAGCTTACTTAATGCGAGATTGGTATCGAAGTTTGAAAATAGAACCATATAAGTAAAATCCAGATCAAGAAAAGATAAATAAACTTCAACCGGAAAAAATAGTAGCAGTATCATCGAAATCATGAATAACCATCCATCACGTTTCAGTTTTACTTGCGATAATTTCAAGAAAATAAAAAAGGAAATTAAAACTATAGGATAACTAATAAGAACATACACATTGACATTACCAATCAATTTTAGAGTTTGTCTTAAAATATCGTAAGTGATTTCACTTTTAATAATAAGAGAGAATGGCTCAAATAAAGTATAGGCTATTATAGCCCGGTATATTGAACCACCAAGCCAGAATATAGACGAAACAATCAAAATGAACAGAGAAATTTTTGTTTTTGTAGTGTTTAATTCCATTTCATTCGCAAGTTAATAGGAGATATAATTTTAATCAAGAATTTTTCAAAAGTTAGTTAATCATAGCTTTATAATATTCATTCAATTAAATCAATGGATTTTGAACTAAAGTTGGTTTTAGAAAATTGACATCATCCTTAAATGGATAATCGATATTGTAGTGAAGTCCACGAGATTCTTTTCTTAAACTTGCCGAATAAGTAATAAGATAGGCTACTTCAATAAGATTTCTCAATTCAAGAATTTCTTCAGAAATTTTTGATTCATCATACATTGATTTCACTTCTTCATAAATTAGCTTGCATCTTCTTAAAGCTCTATTTAATCTTTCGTTTGATCTAACTATTCCTACATAATCCCAGAGTATTTCTCTTATTTCGTGACGACTTTGAGAAATCAAAATTTGTTCTTCAGTTGTCAAACGACTTGTATCTATCCAATCGGGAATACCTTCAGGTAAATTGTATTGATGATTCAGAATTACTCTTCGGCATGCTCTGGCGGCGTTTTTTGAGAAGACTAAAGCTTCTAATAATGAATTACTTGCAAGTCGATTAGCACCATGTACTCCAGTCATTGCGACTTCACCAGTTGCAAATAAATTTTCAATTGTAGTCTGTCCTTCGAAATCTGTAACTACACCACCACAAGCATAATGAGCAGCTGGAATAACTGGTATCAGGTCTCTGGTGATATCTATATTTTTTTCAAGGCATTTAGCATAGATATTTGGAAATTTTTCTTTGACTTCGTCTGAATTCTTGAAAGTTAAATCTAGATAAACAAAACTATCACCACTCTTTTTTAATTCCGAATCAATCGCTCTTGCAACTATATCTCTCGGTGCTAATTCCCCTCTTGGATCATATTTGTGCATAAATTCTTCACCGTTTTTCAATCTCAATTTCGCACCAAAACCACGGACAGCTTCACTAATCAGAAATGCAGGTTTCGTACTTCGATTTTCAGAATCGGATTCAAAAAGTGCTGTTGGGTGAAATTGAACAAATTCCATATTACCTATCAAAGCTCCCGCACGATAAGCCATGGCAAATCCATCTCCTGTTGCAATTGGAGGATTAGTTGTATGAAGATAAGCCTGACCCAGTCCTCCAGTTGCAAGCAGAGTTACTTTTGAAATAAAAGTATGAACTTCACCTTTCTTCACATCAAAGACATATGCACCCCAGCAATGAATTTTTTCATCTGAACTTTTTCTTTTTTTACCGATATGGTGTTCTGTAATTAAATCAATGGCAAAATGGTTTTCAAGCAGATGAATATTTTTGATTTCACTAATTCTTTTAAGTAATGCTCTTTCGACTTCGTAACCTGTTAAATCTTTTGCATGGACAATTCTACTTCTCGAATGTCCACCTTCTTTTGCTAAATCAAGTCGACCGCTCTTATTAATTGAAAATTGAGTTCCTAATTCAATTAATTTTTGAATTTCCCCTGGTCCTTCTCTAACAATTAATTCCACAGCATCTCTATTACAGAGTCCATCTCCTGCAGAGAGTGTATCTTTAATATGTAACTCGAAATCATCGTCTGGTGAAAGAACTGAAGCTATTCCCCCTTGAGCATAATTCGTATTTGATTCTGCTTTGTCTTTCTTTGTAACGATATAGACTTCGGCAAATTCAGAAACTTCTATTGCGAAACGAAGTCCTGCGATTCCACTACCAATTATCAACACATCTGTTTCTATTCGCATATTAAATCAAATATTTCAGTACAAAAAAGCTTGCAATAAGTAGAACCATAAATGCAATTGTCAATTTATCGAGATATTTATCAATGAAAGTTTTAATTCCTGGACCAACAAAGTAAATCAAACTTCCCACCAGGAAGAATCTTCCCGCTCTACCAACAAGTGAAGCTATTGTTAAAGTAAATAAATCAATTGTTTTATTAAATCCGGCGAGAATGGTAAAAACTTTATATGGAATTGGTGTAAATCCCGCAGTTACAATCGCAATAAATCCATTTTCTTGATACTTCTGAAGAATATAATTAATCTGATTTTCCACTCCATAAAACTGAATTATCCTCAAGCCTATAGTATCATAAAAAATATAACCAATTAAGTAACCGAGATAAGCTCCAAGAACTGACCCAACTGTACAAATTAAAGCATAATATAAACTTCGTTTAGGATAACTTATTCCCAGAATAATCAGCAAAGCATCTGGAGGAATTGGGAAAAAAGATGATTCGATAAAAGCAAAGATAAAAAGTGAGATGCCAGCTGAAGGTTTATGTGCAAAACTTTCAACCCATTCTCTTGTAGAATTTAAAAGATTCTTAAACTTCAAATACATTCCAGAAAAAAATTTAATCATACAATTCCTTTTTTTTAATTATACAAATTAAATATTTAGGAAAGAAGGGATGTTTATATCTTTCATTGTAATCAATCCGTAACGGGCGTGTAATAAATTTGGAATTACATTAACCATCATTGCTACAGTTGCAGTATCACCAAATATTCCATTTTCAATTTTTAATTTTATTGGTGGATTTCCATCTATGACAATCTCATCAAATCCTTTAACTATATCAGCTCTCATTTCAAGTATTAATTCTAAAAGTTTTTTCGTTTTATTTTTTCCAATGACAGTGTGTTTCATCCCGATCACTGTACCTTTCGGGATATTGAAAAATTTAGTTTTATAATTTTTGTCAGCCAGATAAGGTTTTATACTTTCGTCAAAATCGGTAATATCAAAATTCAGATAGTGAGAGATAAATTGAGCTGATTCCAAAAGTCCAACATGACCAATCTTTTTTTCTCTAACGAGTTTCTGGAATTCGGATTTTGTGAGACTTAAACCAATTTTTTGTTGTAACGCTTTTCGTCTTTTTGATAAATCAACTACACGAGAAATTTTTATTGATTTTACGTCACTACAAATGCTTGTAAGAAATAATGGTAATGTATCCATTATGAAACCAGGATTAACCCCAGTTCCTAAAACATGTACAAAATATTCCTTTGCTTTAGCATCAATTTCTTCTGCAAGACTTTTATTTTTTTTGAATGGAAAAAGTAACTCTTCACAACTTGAGATTACACTTGAATGATATTCTATGCAGCTAAAAATGTCATTTGCAATTTCACTTAAACGACTTTTCGAAGTGAGAATAGTTACCTCTGGTTGAAATTCTTTGAGAGCTGCTTTTAGATCATTAAAAATTTTAATACCAATTTTTTTCTTATATAAAAATTCACCGAGATCTTTATCAGCCTTTGATGGGTCAATATCTACTACAGCAAGTAAATTGAAAGATTTTTTTTGAAGTATCAGCTTACAAGTTTCAATGCCAATTTGGCCAAGACCTACCACTATTATTTTGATTTTAGCTGACATAGTTAATTAATCCCTATTATTATTTGAAAAATTTTATTTCCAGAAATTATACATATAAAAATAATAGCCATTAATAAAAATGAGAGCAAATTTTTATGCAATATAAAAACTAGTGACTTAAATAGCAGAAACAATGAATAAAATAAAACAACACTTTCCAGGATAATTATTGCCAGGGCTTTACTAAAATTTATTTCAAAGATTGATGGGTTATTTGAAAACAAATATTTTCCGAAAAGCATTAATTCAACTGGAAAAAATAAAAAGATAGAAATTGAAAAATAAGCAAGTGGGAATAAAATCAATGTCAATGTTGTCTTAAATTTCAATTTAATTCGAGTGATGAATTGGAAAAATTTTCCAAATAGAAAGCTAATTATCAGAAAATAAAAACACCAGAAAACAAAGATAGAAGTCACAAAAATTGAACTTTGAAAATGAGAATCCAGATCAATAAACGAAATATTGATAAGAGTTAGAATGGTAAATTTCATAGCTGAAACAAGGAGAATTACAAATAGATAAGTTTTATGTTCTGCGTATAGTACTCGTTTTATTGCGAAATCGACATTAAAAAGTAAATCCTTTAATAAATCACCCAGATTAATACTGGTTACTTTTTCTCTTATTATAGTTCCACAATTGATACATTTATAATCAAGAATAAAATTATCAAAACTACAAACTGAGCATTTTAATGTATTCATATCTACTAGACCGATTTCAGAATGACAAGTACAGCATTTTTTTCAACAACAGTTCCTTCAGTTACTTTTATTGATTCCACAATTCCAGAGATATGTGATTTTATTTCATTTTCCATTTTCATTGCTTCAATAGTGAAAAGTGGATCGCCTTTTTTTACGATATCACCTTGTTTGATTTTAATCTTTGAGATTAGCCCGGGCATTGGTGATTTTACAATATTTTCTCTTGCAGTTTTAGAAGATGAATTATTCAAATTTTCGTTGAACAATTTTGTAATTTCAACCAGGAAAATATTTCCCTTATAGTAAAGAATTAAATTTCCAGATTCATCTCGATCTACAATTAATTCAAATATTCTACCATTTCTATTGCAGATTAAATGATCTTTTGAAAGAAATTTAATTTCAATTTCGGAGGATAATTTTTTAATCTCTTCACTTTTTAAAATTAATTTATGTCCAAAAAGTTTATGATCAATTTTAGTTATCATTATTTTTCCGTCTGAGAATCCATTTACTTTTATCTTGAATATTTAATTTTATTTCTTTTTTATGATTTTCAAATGAAATTGTAGATAATATTTCAGACAACTCGTTCAAAGTTTCATGTTCAATTTTTGCCCAGTCTGAATTTTCAAACTTTTGTTGAATTCGACCGATGTATTGTGTGTCGAAAAGATTCTCTTTAAAGTCATCACTTTTTAGTAACCATAAATTAAAAGGAATATTAGTAATAACTCCAGAAATAATAGTTTCTTCCAGAGCTTTAATTAATCTTATACGTGCTTCTTCTCTATTTCTTCCCCAGGCAATTAATTTAGCAAGGATTGGGTCATAATAAATTGGTACTTCAGAATATTGATCAATACCTGACTCAAATCTGATTCCAAATCCTGCTGGTTGTCTATATGCTTTTATTTTCCCGAACGATGGGATGAAATTTTCAAATGGATTTTCTGCATAGATTCTTGCTTCAATTGCATGACCATATACTTTTATATCATCTTGAGTAAAAGAAATTTTTTCACCTGAGGCAATCTTAATTTGCTCTTTAACGATGTCAACGCCTGTTATCATTTCAGTAACAGGATGTTCCACTTGAACTCTTGTATTCATCTCAAGAAAGTAAAAATTATTTCCGTCAAAAAGAAATTCGACAGTTCCTGCATTAAAGTAATCACATGCTTTTGCTGCATTAAGTGCTGCTTGATATAAAGCTTCTCGTTGTTCATCTGAAATTGATATTGATGGTGCTTCTTCTATTATCTTCTGATATCTTCTTTGAAGTGAACATTCTCTTTCAAAAAGATGACGATAGTTTCCATATTCATCTGCTAAAATCTGAACTTCGATGTGTTTGGGATTAGGAATAAACTTTTCAATAAAAACAGATTTATCTTTAAATGATTTTTCGGCTTCACTCTGGGCTAAATTGAAACCATTAATTAATTCATCTTTCGAGAAAACAACTCTCATCCCCTTTCCACCACCACCAGCCGCTGCTTTAATTAAAACAGGAAAACCAATCGATTGGGCGATTTCAACTAATTTTTCAATTTCGTGAACTGGTTCTATGCTTCCTGGAACAATTGGAACATTATGACTTTCCATTAATCTTCGGGCAGCTACTTTATTGCCCATTAACCTTACAGATTGTTCAGAGGGACCAATAAATTTTATTCCAGATTCATTTACAAATTTTATGAAATCCGGATTCTCAGATAAAAAACCATAACCAGGATGGATAGCTTCGCAATTAGCTTTCTTTGCAATATCAACTATCTTTTCGTAATTAAGGTAAGTATCTTTTGAAGTATTTCCATGTAGAGGATATGCTTCATCGGCTAATCTTACATGTAAAGATTTTTCGTCAGCATCAGAATAAATAGCTACTGATTTTATGCCGAGTTCACGGCAAGCCCTAATTATTCTGATAGCTATTTCGCCTCTATTCGCAATTAATATTTTTTTGAACATCTTAATCTTTCAATTTAACTATTGTTACACCTTCACCACCCTGATCAACAGGAGCAAATTGAAAAGTTTCAACAAAGGGATGACTCTGCAAAATTTTGTGGGTCAGATTTTTCAAAATCCCATCACCTTTACCATGAATTATTTCAATATTGAATAAACCATACATTACGGCATCGTCAATATATCTCAGGATTAAATCTTCTACTTCACTTGCTCGTTTTCCTCTAATATCAAGACGAAATGGAATAACCTTACTTTCGACTGGATGATAATTTTTTTCTGAAACATTAGTAGAGGCAAGATTTTCTTGTTTATTAATCCTGGAAATTTTATCTAATGCAACTGAAACCTTGAATTGTTCAATTTGAATTACTGCCTGGTTTTTCTTTTTGTCGATTGCGATAATTTTGCCTGTAGAATTCTGCCCGTGAAGTTTTACAAAATCTCCAATTTTTAATTCTTTATCGACACTTTCAGATTCATCTACTACCTTTGATAATAATTTTTTAAGCTTTTCTTTTTCTTCACTCAAATACTTTTTTGTTTCTTTGATTGTATTTTTATCGGCTTTTGATTCTCTCAAATCTTTAATTGTATTCTCAACAATTTTATTAGCCGTTTTTAAAATCTGTTCAGCTTCAATAATGGCGTTTCTTTTTATTTCTTTTATTTCAGATTTAATTTTCGAAAGTTTTGATTGAAGCTCTAACTTTAGTTTTTGAATTTCTTCTTTTTCTTTTCTTAATTCACTGACGAGTTGAGTATAATGCTGAACTTTTTGCTGGAGTTGAGAGATATAATTCTCAAATTGAATATCATTTCGCTTTAAATATTTTTTTGCATTTTCAACAATACTTTCATCTAATTTCATTCTTCTTGCAATTTCGAAAGTATAGCTTGAACCTGGAATACCTTGAATAAATTTATAAGTCGGTTCGAGTGTCTCTGAGTTGAATTCCATCGAAGCATTCAATAATTCAGAATGATTGGCAGCAAAAAATTTCAAATACGAATGATGTGTAGTAACAATCAGAAAGGCATTTTTTCTAATGATGTGTTCAATTATTGAAGTTGCCAGAGCCGCACCCTGCACTGGATCAGTACCAGTTCCGAGTTCATCAAGTAGAATTAGAGAATCACTATCACAGTTATCATAAATGTATTTCAAATTTCTGATGTGAGAACCAAAAGTACTTATGTCGTTATCAATGGATTGATCATCACCGATATCAATAAAGACTTTCGTAAAAAATGGTAATCTAGAATCCGGGTGGACACTGATTAAATAACCCATTCTCGAAAGAATATTGAAGATACCAATTGCTTTCATCAAAACTGTTTTACCACCAGCATTTGGACCTGAAATAACAATTCCTTTTATGGAAGAATCAATTTTTAGATTAAAAGGCACTGTATTTTGAAAACCAATGGTCAGTATGAGGATGGGATGGCGTGCATCAATCAGTTCAAAAGAATTATCATTAGAGAAATTTATCTTATTACCCCGAATCTCTATTGCAAATTTTGCTTTAGCATAGTGTGCATCAAATTTAGAGATAATTTCAAAATCAGTTAATAATTCATCAGAAAAATTTGAAATGTCTTTTGTTAAAAGTCCGAGTATTCGATTGATTTCTCTTTTTTCCTCAAAGAAAAGAGTTAAAAGTTCGTTGTTTAATTCAAGTGTTTCTGCAGGTTCGATATAAGTTGTCTGTCCTGTAGCAGATTCAGCATGAATAAACCCCTTGACTTTTCGTTTAAATTCACTTCTTACAGGTATAACCATTCTACCATCTCGCAAAGTAATCAGCTCATCCTGAACCATTCCATCTTTACTTAAATTCTTAAGAATTCTTTCATTAACTTTTTGAATTTGATTCTGGAGCGATTTTATATCTTCACGTATTCTTCTTAAATCATCACTTGCTATATCTTTAACTTCACCATAATCATCGAAAACATCATTTATTTTTCTTTCAAGAAAAATATTTTCTCTCAATTGGTTTACAAATTCCCATAGCTCACTAAATTTATTTTTATACTGGGAAATTGTAGACTTAATTGTTCTTGCATTAATTAAAAGTTTACCAATTTGAATTATATCTTTATTGTTCAAAACAAAATTTTCAATTCTCGATTTTAGAATCGAATTTCTAACATCTGGTAAATAAGTATAATTGATTTCATTTACTTCTTCTATGAACCTCTTAAGTGCAAATGTTAGATTCAAGGATTTCTCAACTTCAGAAATGTCGGTTTGTGGTTTCTCTTCAAGAACTAAATTTTTACCACCATCGGTAATCGCATATCCAGCAGTTCGATTAATTATTTTTTTTAAGTCAAGTTTATCGAATATCTCTTCCATTTCCCTTTTCTATTTTATCCTTTAAGCGATCAAAGATTTCATACACAACTTCAGATTCGGGATAAACTTTTTTGATAAAACTAAAAGTTTCTGGTAATAAATTATAGGTGAAATTATAATATTTCAACTTCGATTTTTCATTACCATCAGGAATATTGAATAAGCTCAAAAAGATAAGTAATCCACTTAAGAATAATCCCATCTGAAATATACCAAGAGCACCACCCAGAATTCTATCCATAAATCCAAGAACGGATTTTTTTGGTCTAATAATTTTAATGATAAACTTAGAAATAAGAATGATAAACAGAAAAATTATTATAAAACTTGTAATTACTGCTGTGGATGGATTCAAATCAAATTGATTGATTAAAAAGGACCTAACATTTGGTGAGAAAATGAAGGCACCAATGATTGCGAAAACAAAACCAATAAATGAAAAAACTTTTTGGATTAAACCACTTTTAAAGCCCAGAAAAAAACCAATAGCTACAAAAACTAAAATAAGATAATCAATTGTTGCCTGAGGCATTTGCTTCTAACTTAGATTTCAAAATCGATTGAACGACTTTTCCATCGGCTCTACCTTTAAGTTCCTTCATTGCCACACCCATTACCTTGCCAAAGTCTTTTGAATCTTTTGCCCCGACTTGAGCAATAATTTCATCAAGTTTTTTTGCGATTTCTTCTTCACTTAATTGTTGAGGTAAAAATGACAGGAGTATTTCAAGCTCTTTTTTTTCTTTTTCAGCTAAATCTAATCTATTGGCTTTCTCAAAAATTTCAATTGATTCTTTTCTTTTTTTAGTAAGGGAATTAATAATTTTTATTTCTTCTTCTTCAGTTAATTCTTTACCCGAACCGCTTTTGTCGAATTCAATAAATGCAGCTCTAATTGACCTTAAAGTTTCTAATTTTAATTTATCACCCGATTTCATCGCTTCTTTCATCAAATCGTTTATTTTTTCTTTTATCATAATTTACTCCTTTTGATTAAACAAAAAAGGCAGGATTGATTTCCTGCCTTAAGTATCAATGTTAGATAAAATCAAGATGACTTATAGAGAGAAGAATAGTTAATTCTGAGACAATATGCTTTTCTCAGTTCTTGTTGAATATCTGTGACAAGACCCATTTTCGTGTTTTTATCGATTCTGAGAGAAACGATAATGCTTGGCAAATCTGTTCTTTTCGCATACATTATTTTCTGAATCTGATCAATCTTTACAATATTATCATCAATCTGAATCCTTCCATCTTTACCAACCCAGATATAAGATACTACTCTCTTATTCTCTATTTTCTCGATTGCCTTTGCTTCAGGTAGATTAAAAACAACTTTAACATCATGCTCTCTTAAGGTAGTTGTAACCATGAAGAAAAGAAGCAACATAAAAACTATATCTGGCATTGATGTAGTTGGTATACCTTGTTTAGCTTTAGCTAATTTCTTTTGAAATTTCATATCTATTAACCTTTAGACTATTTTTTAACCACTTCTGGTTCAGCAATTGAAATGATGATAGGTATTTTTTCTTTAATTTCATTCATTTGCTCTTCATTCAAATCAATTACACGCTTACCCCATGTCTTTTGAGCATATTCTTCTCTAACTTCAAAGTAAGCTTCCTTTACCTGGTCAAGAGCTTGAATGTAGCGATTATAATTTGTGTTTGCATCTGTTTTAACAGATACAATTAATTTTTTATTTGCTGGTAATTCAATTTTTTCGATTATCCTGGGTTTAATCTTTGGTAATATTTGCCCAACTGATACAACCTCATTATCCAGAAGAATATCCCCGGCTTCATTTATTAATAAATTAGCAATTCTTTCTTTTGATACTTCAACTTTAACCTGTTCTTCTGGTGGAACGTACTCAGGTAAAGTGAGACCAATTCCTGTATCAACATCAATAGTTGTTGAAACAAGGAAGAAGAGAAGAAGAAGAAAAGCTAAGTCTGCCTGGGATGCAGTTGGGATTTCCGCTTCTCTGATTTTTTTCTTTCTAATCTGAGGCATTATTTAAATCCTCTCTTAAAATTATTTCTGGTTCTTCTTCAATGTTACAAGTGCATCAATTAATTCAACTGAGCTCTCTTCCATATCGATTACTATTTTATCAATTCTTGAAACAAAATAGTTATAGAAGATCTGGAGCAACATTGCAACTACTAATCCAAAAAGAGTAGTTAACAGAGCAACTGCAATACCACCAGCAACGATACTTGGTGAAATCTGGTTTGCTTCTTTAATAGCGTCAAATGCTTGAATCATTCCCTGCACTGTTCCGGTAAATCCTAACATTGGTGCAAGAGTAATAAATGTTGAAATCCAGATTAAACCTCTTTCAAGGAATGACATTTCAATTGCGCCATAGGCAATAATAGCTTTCTCAGCTGCTTCAATTCCTTCATCAACTCTTAAAAGACCTGCGTGGAAAACGCTGGCAACTGGACCACGAGTATTTGCGCAGAGTTCTTTTGCTTTTTCAATTCCACCTTCTTCGAGAGCTTTCTTTACATCAACCAGAAACCTTTTGGTATTGATGTTTGCTCTCGTTAGAGTCCAGAATCTTTCGATAGAAAACGCAAGACCAATAACCAGACTAGCCAGAATTGGATGCATAAAGACTCCACCAGCGATATACTGTTCTTGAAGATAATTGAGCAATCCTTTTTCTTGAGCTTGTGCTATTAAAGCGTTTATGAGTCCTAAAATTGAGGATAATTCCATTTTTATATTACCTCCGAAGTTTATTATTTATGACTTAGTTATTTCTATTCAACAAAAAAATCGATACAATTTTAAGATTTTAAGAAGCGAAAGTCAATTAAAAGAAAACAAAAATCTCTCAAATTTTATCGTTGAGTGTAAAAATATTTCCATTCAACCTATCATAGTTTATGAAAATAGAGTTAATTAATCTGGCTATTTGCTCAGGCGAAACAAATTTCTGATAATCCTCTTGATTTATCCACTTTTTATTTTCTTCTGTAAGGATAACGCCTGGTGCAATTACATTTGCTGTAAAATTCAAATGACCTGCTTCTTTTTCAATAATTTTGACAAGAAAATTTAATGACTGTTTTGATATTGCATAAACTGCTCTGCCAGGTTCATATTCAAGTGTAATTCTACTTGAAATGAAAACAATTGAACCTCCTTTCATTCCAGCAACTTTCTGGATTGCAAAGTTTGTAATCAAGAAAGATGAGAGAAAATTCGAATTAAACATTTTCAATAAATCTGTTTCCTCATATTCCCACAGTTTTTTTCCACCCTGGTATTTCCCAACGAGATGAATAACGAATAACTCATCTTCTTCTTTCTCATTAATTGAATCAAAAATTTTCTTCGCATCAGATTTTGTGCTTAAATCTAACTCAGAAATTATTCTAAACTTTTCCGGGTTAAGATTAAATTTTTTTAATACATCGTTTCTTCCAGCAAGATAAACGTAATCATAATTCTGGAAATCAAAATAATTTATTAATTCACGACCAAGATTTCCTGATGCACCAGTGATTAGTAAATGTCTCATTTTTTATTCATATAATTAAATATTGCACCAACAGGAAAATGGTCACTGTATCCACCAAGATAACGACCTGAACCAAATGTTGGATAAGGCGCTCCTTTGTATTTTCCCGACCTTGTTGTGTTTAGTTCATTACTTATTACTTCAAATGAATCACACAGATAATCCAGTTTTTTCTTATCTAACAAACCTTTTGAAATAATGATCTGGTCTAACATGTTAAATTTCCCTTGATGAAAATATGAACCAATTCCTTGTGAATATTTTTTATATGCTGTATTGTAAAGATTTGAAGTGTATTCTGGTGAAAGTTCATCACATTCAAATGGAATTGCCATTAAAGTCATAAGAATTGATTTATTATCAGGCATATCATTAAAATCACCCATAATGATAATATTTGATTTTTTGTCACTATTCAGTAATGAATCTACTTTTGCTCTCAATACAGTAGCAGCCCTTATTCTTCGTGGTTCTGATTCTGCTTCACCTCCTCTTCTCGAAGACCAGTGATTCACAAAAATGTGAAGCACCTCATCTTTGTATTTCAAATTTGTGAATAAGATATCCCTTGTATTTCCTTGAAGAAAAACTTTGATTGGTTCAGAAGAAATATAACTAAACTTTTCTTTCTTATAGAGTAAGCCCACATCAATGCCTCTCGGATCTTTTGAATCGTAATGAACAATACTGTAATTCAAGTCACTTAAAAATCTTTTGCTTAATTGTTCAAGGACATAACGATTTTCCACTTCACAAACTCCAAGAATATCTGGACCATTACCATTATTCATACTTCTGATGATTTTAGACAGGTTACTCAATTTTTTGTCAAATTTAATTTCGTCCCACTGGGATTTTGCAGATGATAAAAATTCATCATCACCAGGATTTTCAGGATCATCAACTGTATCGAATAAATTTTCAAGATTCCAGAATGAAATATAAATTTTATCCTGTCCTTGACATGTGTAGATTGTAATCGATATAATTGTTAAGTAAACAAGTAAAATTCTTTTAATCATTTTTCAACCTTTAATTTTATGAAACATCTAAAGACAATAATAATTTTTATTTTTATCATAATAAATACTTCTTTCACTCAGTTTCAAAATTCACCTGTTAACAAAAATTTCAATGAAGTAAAATTTTTTGAGTTTTATAAATTTGATTCTAAATCTAAAGACTCTGACTTAGACAACAAATTTGAGTTGTGGAAATTAAAATCTTTTCTTCGAGGTGCAAATATTCATCCCTATAAACTATTTTCTCCTTTTTCTATGAATTATCCTATATCTCGTGGTGATTTAATTGAGCTAAAAATACTTGGTGCAAATGTAGTTGTTGCAAATTATCCAGGAGTCTTCACTTATTTTCCACCGTATGTAGTCGACACCTTTCACTTGAGAAATCTTGATAGAATTGTCGAATTGACATCTGATTTGAAACTAAATCTTATAATTTCAATCAGGAGTGGACCAGGTCGTTCATTATATACTTTTTTCGACAAAATTCGTGAAGATGAATTTGTTTTAGTCGATTCAACTGCAAAGAGCAAATACATTGAGATGTGTCGTTTTATAGTTGATAGATATAAAAATTATCAAAATCTGGTTGGAGTAAATTTTTTTCTTGAACCACATTCAGATGATCCAGTAAACATTTCAGCAATAGATGATTCAACTTATTTTGAATTCATTGAACAATTAATTGATGAAGTAAGAAATGTTGATAAATCACTTCCAATTATTGTGCAACCGATGGGTTGGGCATATCCCGATAGATTTTCAACTATGAAAAAATTTGATGACGATAAAATTGTTTATAGTTTTGATATGTATTTCCCCCATTCATTCACAAATGAAAAGAATGATTCATCCTATCCTGGATTCTTTTTCGTAAAGGACTCTCTCGTCTATGTCGATTCGAATTATTTAAGAAACTTTCTTAAACCTGTAATAAAATTTAAAGAAAAATACGATGTACCAATTTTCGTTAATGAATACGGTGGAATTCGTTCCAAAAAAGGTTTTATTCAATACCTGAAAGACTTACATCAAATTTTCCAGGAAAATGGATTTCATTTTGCATATTATGTCTGGAAAAGTGAATGGGGTGAATTAGATGGAAATATTTTTGATGATTATAATTATGAAAAAGGAAGCGAAAGAGAAAACTCAAAAAATTCAGTAAATGAATTAATTGAAGAATTCAAGAAAGTGTGGAACATTAAAAGATAATTATTCATCCAGCAACGCAACAGCAACAACATGACTATTGCTGTGAGAAATTGAAATCAAAAATCTTTCGTCTTTGATACCTTTAAAATAGACATGTGGTTTTCCATTTAAATCATTTCTTACTTCAATATCTCTTAGCATCAAATTATTTTTAAAACCAGTTCCTAAAGCTTTAGCAATTGCTTCCTTTGCAGCAAACCTCGCTGCAAAATGTTGAGATGGCTTAGCTTTTGCTTTACAATATTTAATTTCTTCTTCACTAAAGACTTTCTTCAAAAATGTGTCTCCAAATTCTTGAATTATTTTCTCGATGCGGTCAATTTCAATAATATCAATACCTAAAGATTTCATATTAATATCCCTCTGCTAATCCGTATCCTCGTGGATCTGTCATCCCATAATAGAATTGATTTTCCTCATCAACAAGAATTGCATTAATCCAGCCAATTGTGTTTCTCTTCTTGAAAGTATGTCCATACGATTCTAATTTCTTTTTTACATCTTCACTTAAAGCATAATCTTCGTAATAAACATCATCAGGAATTAATTGATGATGAATTCTTGGAAAAGATACAGCCTTAAAAATATTCATCTTGAAATCAATCACATTCATTATGACCTGAATAACAGAAGTGATAATCATTGAACCACCAGGTGAACCAAGGATTAAAAACGGTTTGTTATTTTTCAATACTATCGTTGGAGTCATTGAACTGAGCATTCTTTTACCTGGCTCAATCTTGTTAGCTTCCTTTCCTGTTAAACCAAATTGATTCTGTACACCAGGTTTAATTGAAAAATCATCCATTTCATTGTTGAGTAAAAAACCAGCACCATCAACCACAATACTTGAACCATAGGATGAGTTGATTGTTGTGGTAACACTAACTGCATTACCATCTTTATCAATCACTGAGTAATGGGTTGTCTCCAGTGATTCATTCATAAATGAAGACAATGTATTCACATCTTCCATGCTCGTTGCCAGACCAGGTTTAATCTGTTTAAATAATTTTCTCGCATAATCTTTAGAGCATAATCTATCAACTGGAACATTTACAAAATCAGGATCGCCTAAATATTCAGCACGATCAAAATAAGCTCTTTTCAATGCTTCAATTAAATAATGAAAATGTTTAACTGATTGAAAATCATCTTTCCCTAATTCCAAATTTTCAAGAATGTTCAATGTTTCAATTAATGCAACTCCTCCGGCACTTGGTGGACCTGTTGAAATTATACGATAGCCACGATAATCACCTGTTACTGGATTTCTTTCAACACAACGATAATTTTTCAAATCTTCTAATGTGATATAACCACCTAATTTTTCAACTTGCTTTACAATCAAATTTGCGACTTCTCCTTCGTAAAATCCTTTCCTACCATATTTTTTTATGAGTGTCAGAGTTTTAGCTAAATCTTTCTGAACGAATAAATCCCCTTCTTTAAATTTTTCACCATTCTTAGTAAAAACTTTTTTTGAGGATTCGTATTTCATAAAATTATCATAATTGGAATTGATAGATTTTGAAAGTTCATAGCTCAACTTAAAACCATTTCTGGCAAGTTTAATCGCTGGTTCAATAACCTGACTGAATTTCAATCTACCGTATTTTTTGTGTGCGTAAATTAGACCGTCAACAGAACCAGGTACTCCTGATGATGTCGCACCACTTTGAGAGAGTTCCAGAAGAGGATTTCCAAGTGAATCAAGATACATATCACGATGAGCTTTTAAGGGAGCTTTTTCTCGAAAATCAATAACAGTGGAATAACCATCATTACGATAATAAACGAGGAATCCACCACCACCAAGATTTCCCGCAGCTGGATATGTTACTGCTAAAGCAAAACCCACAGCAACTGCAGCATCAATTGCATTTCCACCTTTCTTTAAAATTTCCACTCCAACTTTTGTGGCTAAATCACTTGCTGAAACCACCATTCCATTTCTGCTCTTTGCAAGTTGAGCAAAGATTACGGAATGACATAACAAAAAAATGAGAAGTAAATTTTTTATTCTCATCATCGGAATAACCTGATTTTTGCGTCCACTTTAATACCTTTTGAATTCAATTGTTCTAAAAGAAGATTACTTATTTCATCAAGCCTGATAATACTCTGTTTAAGTTTATTGAAGAGTTCTTCATCGTACATGATTTTGCCAAGATTATTCTGACTTGTTTCAGTCTGGCTAATGAGTTTATCCATCGTATTTATAACCTTATTCAGATTTGCAATTAGGATTCGAGTCTCATTAAAAGTTGCAATTAAAGTGTCAGTGTTTTGAGTCAGAAATTTATCTGTTTTATCTGTGAGAGTAGAAATGTTATCAATTGTTTTCTCGAGTTTCGAATTATTACGAACGAGGAATGAGTTAAGATTGTTTGTTATTTCTTCAAGATTTTTAATTGATGTTTTCAAAGAACCAATGAAATTTTCATCCGATAAATTTTGATTAATTTTATTCAGTAAGTTACGTGTATCAATGATAATTTCTTTTAAATCCTGTTCAACATTTCCAACCATCGAAAGTGCACCCGGAATATCTGTCGCAAGTCTGCCATCAAGAATTTTATTAAAATCAAATAGCTCATCACTTTCTCCTGGTTTTAATTCGATTTTTTTACCGCCCATTAAATCCAGCATTTCAACAGTTGCTCGAGCATCTTTTTTAATCAAGACACTTTTTGGAATATATCCTTCCACAATTACATAGTTGCCATCTATTTTGATGTCGTGCACTTTCCCCATTTTTACACCGTTGATGGTGATATGATCACCTATTTCAAGTCCTGAAACTGAATTAAAACGCATCCTGAGAACATTGTAATCTCCAGCAATTGTAATTCGTTTCGCCCAGCCTAAAATCCAGATAAAAATGAGTAAAGCAAGTATTACCGTAATGCCGACTTTAATATTCGTCTTTCTATTTTCTTTCATATTAATAATCCCTGTTCACTTTTTGATAAAAATTCTCTACCATTGATGAATCAATTTTTTCCAGTTTAGTAATTTTTTCAAATTCTTTAACGAGAGTTTTCAAATGTTCATCGGAGTATTCATTGTTTTCAATTCTAAATGAAAATTCTTTTAAAGCTAACTGAAGTTTTGATTTCATTGAATCCGATTCGACTTTATTTACAAGATTTGTCATAATTTTATTTTTGTCATCTTCCTTGAAAAGAGAATAAATTATTTTAACCCTCATCGAAAAATCACTGAGGAAGTAGATAACAAAACCAACAATCAGGGTAATCAGAAAAACTACGATATAAAATCTATATTTCTTCATTTTTAATTTTTCGAATTAAAACTTTCTCGATTTTTCTTTCAGACGCGTCTTTAATTTCAAATCTAAAATTATTGAAATCGAGATAACTGTTTACTTCAGGTAAATCACCAAATTTTTCAAGGAGAAATCCACCAAGTGTATCATAGTCCTCGTCTTCCGATTTAAGTTGAATCTGAAGAAGTTTTTCAAGATCGTCAATCGGAATTTTTGCATCAACAATGAAAGTGTTCTCATCCAGTTTTTTATAAAAATCATTTTCATCTGAATAAGATAAATTACTCATCACTTCTTCAAGAATATCTTCCATTGTTACCAGACCTGCCGTTCCTCCAAATTCATCAACAACAATGGCAATGTGAATATTCTTTTGCTGGAATTCTCTAAACATTTCATCTATCTTTTTACTTTCTGGAACGAAAATAGCTGGACGAAGAATTTTGCTAATTGAAAAATCATCTGTTGTTTTTGTGCTGGCACTCTTTCTTTGAATATAATACGGGAGCAAATCTTTTATGTAGATGAATCCTTCTATATTGTCAATGTTGTTTTTATAGACTGGTAACCTCGAGTGTTTCGATGATAAAAGTTTGTTCAGAATTGAATCCAGCTCTTCGTTAATTTCCGCTGCAATCATCTCTGTTCTATTGGTCATTATTTCTTTGACGGTTGTTTCTCCAAATTCAATAATTCCATGGATTAAACTTTGTTCATCTTTTTGAATTGCCCCATACTCATGACTCAAATCGGCAAGTGTTTTTATTTCATCTACTTTGATTGCAGCTTTCGATTTATCAATAGAAAAGTTTCGTTGAAGTAATTTTGATACAAAAGTAAAAACAAAAGTAATCGGTGCAAGAATTGTGTATAACCAGTGCAATGGATAACAAGCAAGAATAGAATATTCTACTGGAAAACGATTTGCAATTATCTTGGGTAAGATTTCGCCAATCAATAAAAGTACAATGGTGAGAACAATTATCTCGATGGAAATCAAGATATCAGGATTTAAATTCATTTGATGGGCAAACTTCACCGTCAGGAATGCAAGGATAATAGAGATTCCAACATTAGCAAGATTATTACCAATCAGAATTGTAATTAATACCTTCCTTGGAAATTCAAGAAGTCGCTTTATATATTTTGCTGCGTGCGGATTTTTCTTTGAAATTTGATTTAATTTTTTTTCATCAATTGAAAATAAAGCGACTTCCGAACCTGAGAAAAATGCAGACAGAATAAACAAACCTGAAACTATTAATAGTTGCTTTAGCGACTCAGTATCCAAAATATATCCTCTCCACTTTATTAGCGATTACTTAAAAAGGCAAATCTTCTTCAGGACTCGATTGATTTGAAATCTCTGGTGCTGGTGGTTCAGAAATTTGCGAATCGTTTGCCGACTCTTCCATCACTGGAGGTCTATCTAACAAAATCAAATTCTCAGCATAGACTTCAACAACAAACCTACGGATGTTTTGTTTATCTGTGTAATCTCGCTTTACCAGTCTTCCCTCGACATACACTCTTCTACCCTTTTTTACATAGTCTTTCATATTTTCAGCCAGCTTATCGAAGCAAACAATATCATGCCAGGTTGTTGTCTTTTGCCAATTTCCATTTTGATCTTTTTGATTTTGATCGGTTGCAATGCTGAATCTCATTACAGCCATACCAGTATTTGTGTATTTTACTTCCGCATCCCGCCCAACATATCCAATCAACATTATTTTATTAAGTGACTGAGCCATGTTATTACTCCTATTTAATTAAGTTTAATTTAATTACTCTCGCATGATTTTGAAATTGAAATTTAATTAAATAAATACCAGAATTAAAATCTTTCAGATCTAAAACAAGTTCATTATATCCTTTCAGGAAAAATTTTTCATCTGCCATCAATCTTTCACCTAAAATATTAAACAATTCAAATTTAATAAAACCATCCACTGGTAAATTCATCACAACTTTAGTACTTGAATTAAAAGGATTTGGAAAATTTGAGGTAATCAAAAAATCATCAGGACTATCAACTTGATTTTCAACTGAAGTTGTACCTTCAAAAAATCTAACTATATCTTCAATAATAATGTCCTTCGAGATTTTATTATTAGTTGTTTCGAGAGCAAAAGACAGGAATACTAATTTTCCTTCAGAAATTCCATCGGGGAAAATTCCATTAAAATAAATTCCAGCTGTTTTATTATTTCTATAAAGTAAACAAGTCTGAGAACCGTTGACAGGCTGAATTGCATCTGGCCAGTCTTCTGGATAAACTACACCTAAATTAATATCCGATGGCAATCTTCTAATTAAAGTTTCATTAGAATAAACTAATAACGAACCAGAATTATCATTGGTAAAATTTGCTTTAAGAAAGTTACTCAGAAAACCTGGAGCAGATGTTGAAAGCTCATATCCAATTTCAGAACCAGTTACGAAAAGTTTACCACCAGATCTTAAATAATTCATGATTATTCTTTGCTCACTACCATTAAATGTTTTATTTGAAGTCGATTCATCGCCAAGAAACCAGATTACACCGTCATAATCGTTCAATGAAATAAGATTTGAAATGATTGCTTCATTAGAAGCAGCATCAATATCTCTATTAATTTTATAAACTGAAGTAGAATAAAATTCATTAAATGAATGATATGGAAGTGAATAGCTACCTGTTGTTCTATCAAATCCATCCACAACTAAATATCTTTTATTATTTCCTGTTGAGGCCGAATAAATATCTGTTGAGTTAGAAACTAATCCATCTTGATTAACTGCCACTACTTTGACAAAGTAAATTTTATCAGTGTTCAAATTTCTAATTGTGATTGATGTTGAATCACCCTTGAGATAATTCTCATCAAGAAAAGGCTGATTTGAAAAATTTATAGAATCTTCAGAAAGGAATAATCTATAACCAATTATTTCATTAGGAAAAAGATGATTCCATTTAATTTCCAATACACCAGCATTGTTAATCTTTTTTCCCTTTACATACTGAAGAATTGGTTGTTCAGGTGGTAAAACTAAGTTCGTATCTCGAACAAACTCCTCAAGAACAAACCAGATATCTTTATTTGTATTATCCATTCCCAGTGCCCAGATACCAACACCAGCAAGATTTTTTGATTTAATAAATTGATATTTATAAAAAGCACTTTCAGGGTCTTCATACCAGGCTTGATGCCAGACACCATCAATTGTTTGATAGCGATACCAGGCATTTAATGATTCAGTATCCCATAATCTTGAATATTCTATCACATTAAGTTTCGCATCGGGATAGTACAAAACAGAACCTGCTCCAAGCGTTGAAGCTTTTTTTTCTGGTGAGTTAACAGGCCAGTCATATCCATAATGAGGCATTCCATAAATTGTTTTTGAAGGAATTGCTCCACTGCTCAACGCAGAATTGATATAACTTGATGCGTTTGTAGATGACCATCCCTGTAATCTCCCAACTGGACCTGCAATACTACCAGTTGAATAAGAATAACCATAACATTGAAGAAAAGTCAAATCACAAATCTGAGTTACTTGAGCTAAGTCCCAATCGCCCTGTCGAAAATCAAAATCAGTTGGTGCACAAGTGAGAATATAGGATGAGTCATTTGCTTTAAGTGAATCTCGCAATTGTCTCAAGAAGGAAGTCAGATTATCTCTCTGACCTGTTTGTATACCTTCAAAATTAATGTCAATCCCATTTATGTTTCGAGCCTTAACAAGTTGAATTAAATTCTTAATCAAATTATTTCGGTAATTAATATTTTTTAAAAGAGCTGTAATAGATGACCCAGAAAATAAGGTCGCACTTAAAACAATTTTTACATTCTTTTGTTTCGCTGCATTGATAAAATTTGTCACATTTGAACTCGTCAACCAACCATGGTCATTCAAAATATTTCCAGTTGAATCAACTTCAGCACTATGAAATGCTATGAGATAAAGTAAATCATAATTTATTGTATTCCATCTACTTAAAAACCAGTAAGGGAAGTAGCCAAAAACTTTATACTTAAGCTGTTCTTTATTAATTGCATAATTTTCATTTGCGTATTCATTTAAACTAAAATCAGGTAATGTCTCCTCACTGGTGTTTTTATAAATATCGTGAAAGAATTTGTGAACACTGAATTCCCCTGATTCAAGTATTCCATAACTTTCTTCTTGAGCAATTAAATTGAAATTAAAAGATAGAATTAAAATTAAAATAAAAGACCCAGATAATTTTATCATCAGAAATTGTACTTAATATTTAATTTAATTTCATTGTTTTTTGTCAGCAGTTCAAAATTGAACAGGTTTGCATCAACATAGGCATCAACGATATTAAGAAAGTATGTTAGACCCAGATAAATTGCAAACAAATCCCGTTGATCTCTGTAAAACTCACGAATTCTTTTGTAGAGAAAATTTTCCTGACCCTGTTCAATACTTAATTGATAAAGATTTCGATATTCTTTGTATTGTTTATCGTTCTGCCACCAATTGTAACCAAACCAACCCATCAATCCCCATATTACCGGTACTTTCCAGTATGATTCATTATAAATCTGACCAAGCCCTGGTAAAATTGTCGATTTCACTACTGCATTCCATGGAGATTTCTGTTCAATCTTTAATGTATCTATATCCTGAGAAAAAACTGAGGAAGTTGATAAAATTAAATTAATTAATAGAATTACTTTGAGCATTATTTAAGATATCCAGAATTCTTTCCATTTCATCTTTAGAATAAAATTGAATCTGAAATTCACCACTACCATCGGAACGGATTTGAAGTTTAACATTTGTACCAAATTTTATTCGAAGTGATGAGATAATTGATTCAATATTTGGATCTTTATTTAAACGATTTATTAAAATGTTTTTCTGTTGTTTCTTCTTCTTTTGTTTGGCGAGCTTCTCTACTTCCCGTACTGAATATTTTTCAGCTATTATTTTTTTCCATAATTCGATTTGCTCTTCTGTATCATCTATATTAATTAAAGCACGAGCATGACCTGGAGTAATTTCATTTTTAATCAAACTTTTCTGAATTTCTTCTGGTAATTTTAGAAGTCTGACAAAGTTCGATATAGTTGATTTATCCTTTCCTGTCTTTTTCGAAATTTCTTCGAGAGTAAGGTTGCATTCATCAATTAATCTTTTAAATCCAAGAGCAATTTCAATTGGATTCAGGGTTTCTCGTTGAATATTTTCAATCAAGGAAAGTTCTATAAGTTCTTCTTTAGTTTTAACTTCGATAATATAAGCTGGAATAAGTTCCAGACCAGCAAGTATTGAGGCACGAAGTCTTCTTTCACCTGAAATCAATTCAAATCTATCTGAATCTTTTCGATGTACAGTGATTGGTTGAATTACACCATTTTGTTTGATCGATTGAGCAAGTTCATTTAATGAGTTTGTATCAAAATCAATTCTTGGTTGATAAGGATTTGGATCAATTTTAACAACTGGAATGTGTGAGATAATTCCAACTTTCTCACTCTCTTCTGCTTTATTTTTTTCTTTATTATCTTCCAGAGCACCTGGAATTAATGCTCCAAGACCTTTGCCTAAAACTTGTTTAGATTTCATTCATGTATTCCTAATTGTTGTTTTTACTCAAAATTTCAGCTGCAAGTTGTAAATAATTTTGCGAACCAAGTGCCTGAGCATCATAAAGAATGACTGGACGGCCATGGCTTGGTGCTTCGGATAATTTAACATTTCTTGTGATTACAGTTTTATAAACTTTATCTCCAAAATATTTTCTTACCTCATCAGCAACTTGATGCGACAATCTTAATCGGTTATCGAACATAGTTAAAAGTACACCTTCAATCTCGAGATGAGGATTGAAATGTTTCTTTACAATATTAATTGTATTAAGGAGTTGACCTAATCCTTCTAAAGCAAAATATTCACATTGAACAGGAATAATTACTGAATCAGCCGCCGTTAATCCATTCAATGTTAATAAACCAAGCGAAGGAGGACAATCAATAATGACAAAATCATATTTCGATTTAATTGAACGGATATTTAGAGCCAGGATTTTCTCTCGATTTTCTATATTAACAAGTTCTACTTCTGCTCCCACGAGATTTATGTTAGAAGGTATTAAATCAAGATGTTGAAGCTGAGTGTTTAGAATTAAATCCTCTGCTTGTTGATTATCAACAAGCAAATCGTAAACACTTCGATTATTTTTTTCAAAACCTAAACCAGAGGTGGAATTGGCTTGCGGATCGAGGTCAATTAATAAGACTCTTTTCTCATTAACTGCAATACTTGCCGATAAATTTATGGCTGTAGTTGTTTTGCCAACTCCACCTTTCTGATTTGCAACTGCGATTACTTTTCCCATTTGTTAATTTAACTCCTAAAATTCAAATGTTTCACCAAATTCAAGTTTTCTTGCATTCTTACCAGTTTTTTTGACCATCTCAACAAATTGATCTGGATTAGCTTTTATTACTGGAAATGTATTGTAATGCATGGGAATAGTTAATTCAGGATTTAATAATTCAACTGCTTTCAAGGCATCGTTCATTCCCATTGTAAAATTATCACCGATTGGTAATAAAGCAATATTTATTTTGTGCATTTCACCAATTAATTTCATATCTGAGAATAATCCAGTATCACCAGCATGATAGAGAACTTTGCCATTTAAGAACAGAAGTATTCCCGCTGGTTCACCCATATATTCACCTTCATTCGAGGATGAACCATGATGGGCAATTGTAAATTTCACTCTACCAAAAGGAAATTCATAAGAACCACCAATGTGCATATTGTGTGCTTTTGCACCTTTAGATGCGACATAATTTGCTAATTCATTAACTGCAATGACAGTTGAATTACATCTTTTTGCAATATCAAGCGTATCTCCGAAATGATCACCATGAGCATGAGATAAAACTATAAAATCAGCACTTAAATCACTGGCTTTAACAGGTGAAAGTGGATTTCCTGTTATGAAAGGATCAATCAAAATTTTGAAATTATTATGTTCAATCAAAAAAGCTGAATGACCGAAGTAAGTTAATTTTGACATATCTCCTTCCCTCTTTTTTTACAAATATAGAATTTGGAAAAGAATTTTATAAACAGAGAGTTATTCTTTATCAAGTGTCTTCAATTTAAACAAATTATATCGTAACTCTTTTTTTGAAAAGGCATTTGTTAGTTTTTCAAATAATTCTTGCTTTGAGAGATTTCTGTACAATTTTCCATCTTCAGCAATGGAAACTGAACCGTTTTCTTCAGAAACAATTATACTTATTACATCAGCCTGTTCAGTTATACCGAGTCCTGCTTTATGTCTCATTCCCAGTTGAAATCCACCAATAAAATTTTGTGAGCTTAATGGCAATGTACATCGTGCGGCTTCAATTAAATTATTCCTCACAATAACTGCCCCATCATGCAATGGTGACCTTGGATTAAAAATAGAAATAAGCAAAGCTCTGGATAGTTTTGCCCCGATTTGAATTCCAGTTTCAATCACACCTCTCAGGCCGGTAGTTCTACTTAAAACAATTAAAGCCCCCCATTGTTTATCTGAAAGTTCAAAAGCAGTATCCACGACTTCTTTAATCATCTGATTTGTTTCAGAGCGAAAATAAGAAGCAAAGAATCTATTTCGACTTAGAAGAAGCAATAATCGTCTTAGTTCAGGTTGAAATAAGATAACAAAAATTATAACCCAGATATCAGTAACGAGCTTTAACAAAAAACTCATCGCTCTTAAATTTAGAGCTTTAGCAGCAAATGAGAGGATGAGTAAAATTACAAGACCAAGAAATATCTGTGAGGCTATTGAGCCTCTCATAGTTTTGAAAATAATATAAAACAGATATGCAACGAGTAAAATATCTACGATATCAAGTAGAGTTATAGTAATAAAATCGAATTTAATAATATCAATCATTGTAATGTTATTTCTGGATTTGTAATCGCTTGAATCAATTTTTTGGTTTCGATTGCTTCCTTATGGTCATGGACACGAATTATACTTGCACCTTTAATGTAAGCAATTGAATTAGCGACAATTGTTCCAGTTAATCTATCTTCCGGTTGAAGATTTAGAAGTTTTCCGATAAAAGATTTTCTGCTTAAACCAATGAGAACGGGATAACCTAAAAATTTCAGTTCTTCAAGACGATTTAATATCTCAAAATTGTCAAAGACTCTTTTTCCGAAACCAATTCCTGGATCAATAAAAATATTTTTTATTCCTTTTGTTTCGGCGATTAAAATTGACTCTTTTAATTCATCAAAAATCTCAGCCATTGTATCTTCATAGTATGGATTATCTTGCATTGTTTTTGGTTTTCCCCTGATATGCATTAAAATGGCAGAAGCATTATATTTTTTACAGACATCAGCTATTTCGTCATCAAACTTAAATCCACTAATATCATTGATGATATGAGCACCCATCTCTAGACATTTATCAGCGACTTTGCTTTTATATGTATCAATTGACACAATTGCATTCTTTGATAGAGCATATTCGACTGCTGGAAGTATTCGTTCTAATTCTTTCTCCGATGAAATTGGTTCTGAACCCGGTCGTGTGGATTCCCCTCCAATATCGATGATATTAACACCAGCACTTATGAATTCGTCAATTCTTTCCTTAATTTTTTTTTCACTTGTGTATTTTCCACCATCAAAAAAGGAGTCATCTGTAACATTCAAAATTCCCATTACATATTTTTCAGCTGAACTAAAAATTTTATTACCGATTTTATATTCAAATTTCTCAGCTAACCTGTAGTTTGAGAGTAATTTTTGAATCTCCTCGAAAGCCTGCTTACTCTCCAATTCAACCCAGTATGAAAATAGATGAAAAGAATTAAGATCACCAAAGTAACAAAAAAAATTTCTCTTCCAACTCAAATCAAAAGTGCAAACTCTTTCCAGACAACGAGCATAAAGACCTTTTAAAATATTTTTTTCATTTTCATTAAAATTTATGGTGAGCCCGAATGTTGGAAAGTAAAAAATCTGTCCGGAATTATTCTCAGGATTTAATCTTTTATATGCATTGTAATTTTGAAAATATCTTATTCTGATTTTCATTAATCAATTTCGAGTTCTGCTATCTTTGAGTGTTTAACTTTTCCTTCTTTAATTGTAACGAGTACATCAAAATCTTTATCCATGATAACTATATCAGCATCCATTCCTGCAGCAAGAATGCCTTTTTGTCGTTGAATACCAAGGACTTTAGCACCGTTGAGCGAAGCCATACGGACAGCATCGGTTAATGGGACATGAACTTTTTCATACATGACTTTAACGGCTTCATCCATTGTCAAAGTACTTCCAGCGAGTGTTCCATCTTCCAGATAAGCTTTTTTATTTTTTACATAAACTTTCTGGTTGGCGAATTCATATTCACCATCAGGCATACCTGATGCTCGAATTGCATCAGTGATGAGAATAATTCCTCGTGCACCTTTTAGTTTATAGATTAATTGCATTACAACTGGATGAACATGAATTCCATCTGCAATCAATTCTATTTTAAGTTCATCTCTTAAGAAAGAAGCGACTACAACTCCTGGTTCTCTATGATGTAATGGTCTCATTGCGTTGAAGATGTGAGTAACATGAGAAAGTCCATTATCAATTGCAGCTTCTATCTCATCATAATCAGCTTCTGAATGTCCGATAGATAAAACTATTCTATCCTGAGCAGCATAACGCATAATCTCAATTGCACCAGGAAGTTCTGGAGCTATTGTCATAATTTTTATATAGCCTCGAGCGGCATCTCTCAGGCTTAACCAGCTATTTAATTCTGGTTTCCACAAATACTCTTCATTCATTGCCCCTTTTAATTTTGGATTGATATAAGGTCCCTCCATATGAATACCAAAAATATTCGTTTCATCATTATTATCAATGTAGTGGGCAATTCTTCTCATATCGTTGATTAACATATTAAATGGTTTGCTGTAAAGACCAGCAAGTAGAGTTGTTGTCCCGTGTTTGAAATGAAAGTTACTTATAATTTCAATTGCTTCATCATCGTCATCGGCAAAACCTTTTCCACTTCCTCCATGACAGAGTAAATCGACAAAACCAGGAGTAATCATTAGTCCTGAAACATCAATTACTTTTGTACCCGCTTGAATTTCCACATCTTCTGATTTACCAAGTTCAAATATTTTCTTCCCTTCGATTACAATTGTTGCAGGTTCAATACATCTAAAAGGTGTAATTACTTTACCACCTGCAAATGCTAATTTCATTACTTCATCTCCTTTCATCTTGAAAAATTCTGAATTAAGTTTTTAAGTTCAGCAACTTTTTGAACAGGATTAACGCTTTTAAAAATGGCTGCACCAGCAACTATTACATCTGCACCAGCTTCCAATACAGAATAGACATTGTCCACGTCAATTCCTCCATCAACTTCAATTAAAAATTTATAATTATTTTTTTCTTTCAAGTTCTTTAAATCACTTATTTTCTTAAGTGAGTTATTAATAAATTTTTGTCCACCGAAACCTGGATTAACAGACATCACAAGAACCAGATCAACTTCTTCTAAAATATCCTGCAGTGTAACAACAGGAGTAGATGGATTAATCGAAACACCAGCTTTAACTCCTAAACTTTTAATTTTCATTATAGTTCTATGTAAATGAACAACAGCTTCTTGATGAACTGTAATAATATCCGAGCCAGCTTTGGAAAATTCTTCGAGAAAATCATCAGGTTTTGAAATCATCAAGTGAGTATCAAGCGGCAAATCTGTGATTTTATTAATTGCGTCAACGATTAAAGGTCCAAAGGTGATATTCGGGACAAAATTTCCATCCATAATATCAAGATGAATCCAGTCAGAATTTCCCAGCTCAAGTATTCTAATCTGGGATTTTAAGTCAGTAAAGTCACTTGATAAAATTGAGGGTGAAAGTAAAGCCATTTATTCGATTATTTCCTTTCCGCTAATTTTTTCTTTAACGACGATTAAATCAATTGGCGTTAGTTCTTGAACATAACTTCCTGATGCTGGATACTGGTAGATAACTGTATTCGGTAAATATTCGATTGAAGGTTGATAAACAACTTTTCCAACTCTTAAATTTTTTGATTTAATAATTTGTTGTACATCAGAAAAACTTCTTCCGACCAGATCAGGTACTTCTATATTTCCAGTTGAACTGGCACTACTGACCCATATATTAATTGAAGTTCCTTTTTCAACCATCTCACCGGGATTAATTGATTGTGAAGTTATAAGTCCCTTCGGAACATCAGTCAAAGTATCTTCAAAGATTTGACCAATTGCCAGATCGCTTCTTGAAAGAATAATATTTGCTTCTTCTACACTTTTGTATCTGATATTTGGAACTTCGACTTTTACATTTCCACTGCTGATGATTAGATAGATTCTTCTTCCAACTTTAACAGTTTTATTAGCTGTTGGTCTTTGAAGAATAATTGTTCCTTTTGGATATTTTGAATCATATCGTTCACCACCAAAAGTCGGTTCAAGATTGTTTTGTTCGAGAATAAGTTTACCCTGTTCGTAAGTCATACCAACTACATTTGGAACTCGAACTTCTTCCCTACCAACAATGTAAGGCATCAATACTTTATCAAAAAGTACAATTAAAACGATAAGTATAACTAAATAAAGTAAAACCTTTTTTATCTTCATAACCATTTTGTATTAAAGTCTCACAAATATATTGAAGCAAAAAAATAAATGAAACATATCTTTAAAAATTAAATGAAGTAAAGAATTTCATTTTAATTAAGAAACTTGTTCTCGAATGTATGATGTCTCTCTACACCTGTTCTTGCATCTTACCCATAAAAGTTTGAAAAAGAAGAGAATGAAACAGGGTCGTGTGAAATGAATAAAATTTAATCAACAAATTCTTGGTAATTGTTCACCTGAAATCATATCTACAATTCTTGTACTTCCGATTAATGTCTTCATCGTAACTAACCCTTCACCTTTGTCGATAACTTTTCCAATTATTGTCGATTCTTTACCAAGTGGATGATTTCTCATTACACTTAAGATTTTAGCTGCATCCTGTTCACTGGCAAAGATTAAAATTTTGCCTTCATTTGCGATATAAAGTGGATCTAATCCAAGAATTTCACAGGCACCCATTACTTCTTCAGAAATTGGAATTCGTTCTTCATAGATTTCAATTTTTACTTTTGCCGAACTTGCAATCTCATTTAATGCACTGGCAAGTCCACCACGAGTTGGATCTCTCATTACAGAAATATTTTTTGATACTTTCAGGATTTCTTCGACCAGTCCATTCAATGCTGCAGTATCACTTTGAATTTTTGTTTCGAATTCAAGTCCTTCTCGTTCAGACATAATTGCAATTCCATGCTCAGCAATTTTACCATTGAGAATTATGACATCACCGACTTTTACATTTTTAGGAGAAATATTTAATCCTTCATAAACTATCCCAATTCCTGATGTATTAATAAAGATTTTATCTCCTTTTCCCTTTTCAACAACTTTAGTATCACCTGTTACAATTAAAACATTGGCTTTATCAGCTGCGTCTTTCATAGATAAAACAATTTTCCACAACTCTTCTATTTCAAATCCTTCTTCAATGATAAATCCAGTTGAGATAAAAAGTGGTTTAGCACCACAACAAACCAGGTCATTAATCGTTCCATTTACAGCGAGTTCACCGATATTTCCACCAGAGAAAAAAACAGGATTAACCACATACGAATCAGTAGTGAAGGCAAATTTTGTCCCGTTAATTTCAAAAACGGCACCATCATGTAATTGATTCAAATATTCATTACCAAATTGATCGAGAAAGATTTTGGTTATTAATTGATGAGTTAAAGTCCCTCCACCACCGTGGGCAAGTAAGATTTTATCATATTCTGATTTTGGAATCGGGCAACTTAACTGAAATTCCATATTTGTACTCAATTTACTTTTTGTTTTTTGTAATGGAAATAAGCAGCACAAGCACCTTCTGTCGAAACCATAGGTGCACCAAGAGGATTCTCGGGAGTGCACTCTTTCCCAAATGCAGGACATTCGAGTGGAGATTTTAATCCTTGCAAAACTTCACCGGCAATGCAAATCTCAGGTTCATCCACAATTATATCACCCAGATCAAAAATCTTTTCTGCATCAAAATCAGAAAATTCATCTTTCAATTTATAACCACTTTTAGGAATAAGACCTATGCCTCTCCATTTTCTATCAGTTACTTCAAAGACAGTATTAATAATTTTTTTCGCTTCAAGATTTCCTTCTTTTCTAACGACTCGAGAGTACTGATTATCAACAACTGGTTTTCCTTCTTCAAGTAAAGACACGCATTTATAAATGCCCTGCAATATATCAATCGGTTCAAATCCTGTTACAACAATTGGTATCTTATATTTTTCACTTAAAGGAATATATTCATCAAATCCCATCACTGTGCAAACATGACCGGCTGCTAAAAATCCATTAATATTCGAATTAAAACCTGACATTAAAGCTTCAATTGCAGGAGGAACAAGAACATGAGAACAGAGAATGGAAAAATTTTTCAGTCCAAGACTCCTGGCGTTTAAAACAGCCATTCCATTTGCTGGAGCAGTTGTTTCAAATCCAACTGCAAAGAAAACGACTTTTTTACCGGGATTAGCTTGAGCAATTTTTACTGCATCAAGTGGTGAATAAACCATTCTTACATCACCACCATTTGCCTTTACTGAAAGTAAATCGAGTTCTGAACCAGGCACTCGCAACATATCTCCAAAAGATGTGAATATCACATCATTTCTTGAGGCAATTTTAATCGCTTTATCAATCATCTCGAGTGGAGTTACGCAAACTGGACAACCTGGACCATGAATTAAAGATATTTTCTCCGGAAGAAGTTCATCAATGCTGTATTTAAGAATAGAATGAGTTTGTCCGCCGCAAATTTCCATTATAGTCCAGTTGTGTTTTGCAATTTCATTTATCTTCTTAGCAAGAAGTTTTGCTGATTTATAATCTCGAAATTCACTCAGGTATTTCATGGTTTTTCCGATTGACTTAATTCATCCAGTTCACCCATTTCTCTCAAAATGCGAAGTGTCTCCATTGCTTCTTTCTCGTCGATTTTATTGAGTGCAAAACCGACATGGACCAATACATAATCACCAACTTTAACATCAGGAATCCAGGCAACACAAACATCTTTTTTTACTCCACCAAAATTCACTTTTGCCATTTTGAGTAAATCGTTCCCCTCATAAATTTCTTCTACTTTTCCCGGAACTGCCAAGCACATAATCATTCTCCTTTTTAATTCATTATTAAAATAAGAATTGATTTACAAACTTTCTCTATCAATTTATTTTCCTGACTAAATTCTGAAATAAATCTATTATTAATTTTAAAGTTTCTTGAAATCTAATTTTTTCTCTTTCAAATTAAATGCAGCAATTTGTCCGAAAGAAATTCCACCATCGTTTGTCGGAATTCTTTGATGCCAGTATGGTTGAAATCCTTCTTCCCTCAAACGATCAATTGTTCGATTCAATAAATAAATATTTTGAAAGCAACCACCACTCAACAAAATCTTTTTGAAACTAAATTGTTTGGCAAATTCAACAATCACTTCAACCAGTGTGTTGTGAAACTTAGCTGATAAAGCACCTTTATCTTTACCCTTCCTCAAATCATCTATCAAGCCTAAAATAATTTTTGTCCAGTCAATTATAATTTTATCGTTCTTGATTAATTCAAATTCATAAAAGTCATTTACATTTTCTTTGATTGCAAATTCAAGTTTCATCGCTGCCTGTCCTTCAAAATTAGAATGGTCAGTTATACCAATTAGAGATGAAACAGCATCAAACAATCTTCCAGCACTTACACACTCAGGTGAATTTATTTTTTTATTTATCATATCAACAATCAGTTTTAATTCACTCTGAGCAAACTTACTCAATAAAATTTCATTCTCAACAATTTTCTCATTGAAAATTTCAAAGAGAACACCTGCCAGTGTTCGTTTAGGTTCTCTAATTGCTTTTTCACCAGAAGGCAGATGAAATTTTTTAAATTGTCCGAGATGGGAAAAACTTTCATCATCAATAAAGAAGAATTCACTTCCCCAGATTTTTCCATCCAAACCAAAACCAGTCCCATCCCACGATACTCCAAGAGCTTCACCTTTAAATTGATTTTCAAGTTTACAAGCGGCGATGTGAGAGAGATGATGTTGAACTAAATGATAATTCAAATTCTGTTGTTTCAAAAATGTAGTTGAAAGATAGTCGGGATGTAAATCACCAACAAAAGTGATTTTATTGAATTCGTAAAGTGACTTGAAATCATTAATCGTTTTTGTAAAAGCATTGAATGATTCAGCTGTAGATAAGTCCCCGATATGTTGACTGATAAAAACTTGATTATTCTTTTTTAATGAAATTGTATTTTTTAAGTGACCACCTACAGCAATAATTTGCTTATCGCTTTCATTTTCATAATCAATCAAATACGGTAATGGTGCATATCCTCTGGCTCTTCTTATTATAAATTCTCTTTCCTTCACAATTCTAACAATTGAGTCATCACAATGTCGGAGAATTGGTCTATTGTGAACAAGAAAATAATCAGCAATTCCTTTTAATCGTTTTAATGCTTCATATTCATCTATGCAAATTGGTTCTTCAGATAAATTACCGCTGGTTGCAACAATTGGCTTATTTAATTTTCGCATTAAAATATGATGAAGAGGAGTATACGGGAGCATTACACCAAGATATGGATTATCAGGAGCAACTAAATCAGAAATCTTGAGTTCGGAAAGCTTTAATTGAGAATTTTCCTTTTTCCTTAATAATACAATTGGGCTCTCTAGAGATTTCAGCAATCTTTCCTCAAGTTCAGATACACTACAAAATTGTTTAATCATTTCAATATCGGGAAACATCAATGCAAATGGTTTTTCCTCACGATGTTTTTTCTTTCGCAAACTAAAAACAGCTTGTTCATTAGTTGCATCGACTACTAAATGAAATCCACCAAGTCCTTTTATCGCAAGAATTTTTCCAGATTGAACTAATTCACAGGTTTGGTCAATTGCTTTTTGTTTTTCTGAGACAATTTCCCCGGTTGAGTCCCACAGTTTGATTTGTGGTCCACAAACTGGACAGGCAATTGGTTGAGCATGAAATCTTCTATCAAGAGGATTATTGTATTCACTTTCACACTCGGGACACATCTTAAAATTTTTCATTGAAGTATTTGGACGATCGTATGGGAGTGACTCAATAATTGTAAATCTTGGTCCACAATTAGTGCAATTAATAAAAGGATAAAGATATCGACGATCATCGGGATCAAATAATTCTCGTAAACAATCCTCACAGGTGGCAATATCAGGAAGTATCAGTGCTGTAATTTCATCTTCTTTTTCACTTCTTTGAATTATAAACTCTTCGTATCCAACCGGGTCAAGAAAAGAATATTCGAATGACTGGATAATTGAAATAGAAGGTTTTTCTTTATCAATCCTGATTATAAATTCTTTTAATTTATTGAGTTCACCTTCAGCTTCAATAAAAACTCCTTTTGATGAGTTATGGACATAACCTTTAAGATTTAGTTCACTTGCCAATCTGAAAATGAATGGACGAAATCCAACACCCTGCACAGCACCTCGAATTGTGATTTTAACTCTTTCTATCATATTAAGTAAAGTATATTAAGTGCTTTTTGAAATGAAACATTTTCTCACCACTCTAAATGTCAGGAGCTGACTCAAAAGTATTATTTTGTCACCCTGAATTTATTTCAGGGTCTATTTTTGGTTCATAATTACAAGTTTAGATGCCGAAATGAATTCGGCATGACACTTTTTGGACAGTTCCTGATAGTATGATTAAGAAATTTCAAAGAAATATTATTTATCACTCTCGATGTCACCCTGAACTTGTTTCAGGGTCTTTCCTATCATAAATATTTAGATGCCGAACAGGTAATTCCAAAAAACATAAATAAATTTTACGACTTACCAACATTCTTTTGTATCCACTCTATCCACTCACTTAATCCCTCACCTGTTTTGCATGAGACTTCAAAAATTTTTAATTGTTGATTTATTGACAAAGCATTCTTCTTCATTTCTTCTATGTTACAATCAAGATATGGGAGTAAATCGATTTTATTAATGATTAACACCGAAGCGTTACGAAACATAGCTGGATATTTGAGTGGTTTATCATCACCTTCTGTTGTACTTAAAATTACAACTTTAATATCTTCACCAAGGTCATAGCTGGATGGACACACGAGGTTTCCCACATTCTCAATTATTAAAACATCGAAATCTTCATTTTCAAGATTTTTGTAAGCGTCACGAACTAAGTTAGCTTCAAGGTGACAGCCACCATTTGTGACAATCTGAACAACTGGAACATTAAATTTATTTACTCGTTCCGCATCCAGATTTGTTTGAACATCTCCTTCAATCACACCAATCTTAAATTTGCCTCTCGAGAATTCGATTGTCTTTTCAACCAATGATGTTTTACCAGAACCTGGAGAACTTACAAAATTCATCACAAAAAGATTCTTTGATTTAAATTTTTCTCGATTTTGATTGGCTATCACATCATTTTTTTCTAAGACTTTGCGTTCAATAGTTATGACGGGCATACTGCCTCCTTTAATCTTCTAATTCGATTTCAGTTATTTCTAATTCTTTGCCAGATATTAATTGAACATCAAAAGACTGACAATTTTTACATTGAAAAAAAGGATCATCAATTATTGAGATGCTATTACACTCGTTGCATTTTATTTGAACAGGAATTTCTTCAATCACAAGTAAGGCACCTTCAAGCTCTGTTTGATAAATAATTGATTCAAAACAGAACTTCAGTGAATCAGATAAAACGCCTGAAAGTTTGCCGACTCTAATTTTTACATTCTTAACTTTTTGATGCCCATCTGGTAAGCTGGTTTTAACTATATTAATTATTTCCTGAGCTATGGATAATTCGTGCATATTCAATTTTTTTCAAAAATATTATTTAAAAAAACAATAATAAAAGGAAAGCCTTTTACATGCCTTGTAGAAATGTAGAAACAATTTGAAGGGTCATTTTTAATTATTCACAGTCAAGCAAAAACATTAAATAAAAATTTTCGAAAAAATAACTCTTATCACTAAACTCTTCAGTTGAAAACTATTTTAATTTTTAATCAGATTTCTTCTTCAAAGACACAGGTAAAATTACCTCAAATATTGAACCTTCACCTTTTTTTGAATAGACACTGATTTTGCCTTTCAATAGATTGACAAATTTTTTAGTGAGACTCAATCCCAGTCCGGTTCCTTCGTATTCTCGTTTGAAGCCAGAGGATTCCTGACTGAAAGTTTCAAACAAAAATTTTTGATAATCTTCCGACATACCAATACCCGTATCTTTTACTGATATTTTAACCTCATCTAATTTCTTTTCAACTTTTACTTCCACAAAACCCTGAGTTGTGAATCTAATCGCATTACTAACTAAATTATTAAGAATTTTTTGCACAGCAATCTTGTCTGTGTTCATTTCAATTTTATCATATTTAATGTCAGATTTTAAGTCGATATTCTTCTCTTTTGTCTTTTCTTTGAATTTAGTTAGTACTCCATCAATTATACTTATTAAATCTACTTTCTCGATACTGGCTTCATATTCACCAGCTTCCAATTTTTCAAGGTCAAGAATTTTTGTAGTCGTATCTATCAAGCGTTCAATATTATCTCGAATTGCATTAAACCATCGAGCTATTTCTTCATTGGTAGAATTTTCAAAATACTCCAGGATTAATCCTGTGAAACCCAGGATTGGATTTAATGGAGTTCTTATTTCATGGGACATTGCTGAAAGAAAATGGCTTTTTATTCTATTTGCTTCTTCAGCTCTCTCCTTTGCTAAAATTAATTCTTCCATCATTTTTTTTCTTTCAGTTATATCAATTGCAAAAGAGACGAAGTTTGTTATTTCACCTTTATTGTTTTTTAGCGGAATGATTGACTTAGACTCCCAGTAATATTCTCCATTTTTCTTTTTGTTTAATGTTTCACCAGTATAGTTATTTCCATTCAGCAAAATGTTCCAGAATTTTTCATAATATTCCTTAGTATGGTAACCCGATTTTATAATTCTTGGCGTTTTACCAATTGCTTCCTCTTTTGAGAAACCAGTATATTCTTCAAACTTATTATTGACATACTGAATAATTCCATTTTTATCTGTAAATAAAATTAATATCGGGGATTCATCAACTGCTTTTTTCATCAATCTAAGTTCTTCTTCTTCTAATTTTCTCTGAATAAAGAGCGAAATGTAATTGGAAATTGATTCCAATAATTCTTTAGGTTTTTCATCATAGGCATCTGGATTATCATAACTCTGAATTACAATTGCTCCTAATGGTCTGTCATCATAAACTAAAGGAATACCTAACCAGGCTTCTGGAATAGTGCCAATAAGATTAATTTTCCCTTTTTGAATCATCTCTTCGATTTCTGCTCTCTTAAGCAAAACACATTTCTTTTCCTTTATGACAAGTCCTGTTATAGAACCTTTAGCACTCCATTTTTCTGGTGCATTTGTATCTTGATCCCAATCAAATGATGAACTGAGCATATCATTCTTTGAATCATATAAAGCTAAGAAAAAGTTTTTCGTATCAATTAAATCACTCAACTTCTCTCTCAAGTAAGTTACGTATTCAAATAAATTCTCCGAAGTGATCATTTTAATGGAAACTTCAGAAAGTAACTGGTTTATTAAGGTTTCTCTTTTCAACTTTGTTATATCAGTTATAATTGTCATTGATGCAGATTCACCTTCAATGGTTATGGACACGCTACTCGCAAGAACATGCCTTATGTTACCCTTTACCGTTAAAAGTTTTTCTTCAATTAAATCAGCTTTTTTACCTTCATAAGTACCTGAAATTCTTTTTAAGACAAGTTCACGAAAATCAGGATGAATAAATTCAGTTATTGGAATATTGCTTATTTGTTCAAAAGAGTCTGCTTCTAATAAGTTTAATGCAGCATCATTTACATAATAAAATTTACCCTGTTTATGAATAATTACAGCATTGGTTAAATTTTCAACCATCAATTTATATTTTAATTCACTTCGTTTTAATTCTTCTTCATAATTTTTTATCTGAGATATGTCGCTTGCAATGGTTGAATAATATAAAACTTCACCTTTCGAGTCTTTATGAGCAACAATTACCTGCCAGACGGGAATTTCTTTTCCACTCTTTGATAACAAAGCTGTTTCACCACTCCAGACACCATTCTTTACTGCCTCCGGTAAAGATATTTCAGAAATTA
>Ga0101944_10000330_pt1 | contig 144365 bp, 150 predicted proteins | sample DewCreD2012metaG_FD_75245 | JGI IMG/M metagenome (GOLD analysis project Ga0101944, IMG submission 75245) | Hot spring sediment bacterial and archeal communities from British Columbia, Canada, to study Microbial Dark Matter (Phase II) - Dewar... ...
TGCTGCCTAAACCGCCAAAGACAATGATAATCAACGGGTTGAAAGATTGGAGGAAGCCGAATGTGCCGGGACTGAGGAAACCGATGAAGTGGGCATACACAGCCCCGCCAATGCCGGCAAAGAAACTGCCAATCACAAATGCCATTAACTTCGACCCGGCAACATCAATTCCCATTGCTTTGGCAGCCACTTCATCTTCACGAACCGAGATGATTGCCCGCCCGGTACTGGACTGGATCAGGTTGCGCATAATGATGATAACCGCCAGCATAAAGAAAAACGCCCAGAACCAGGTGGTCAGTTTCGGAATTCCGACCATGCCGCGCCCGCCTTTCATTTCGGGGAAGGGCAAGATCGTATCCGAGTTAATCATCAAAACATTGACCACTATGGTAAATCCGAGTGTCGCAATCCCAAAGTAATCTGAACCCAATGTCAATACCGGCAAGCCGAACAAAAAGCTCACTTCTGCTGAAAAAATACCGGCAAATACAACCGCAAGGAAGAATACAATTTGCAGAGCCAGGGGTGAATTGAGAGCGCCCGGGTTCAGGTTGGTTCCAAGCAACGGCTCAAACAGCGGATTCAAGGCATTCCCAATGTATACCGCCACAGTTCCTGCCAGAATGGCGCCGATAAGATAGAGTGTAAAAGATGAAAGCACTGGCACGCCGCGGAAGCGTTTTAACCAGCGTCCAATGTAAATCAACGCCAATCCACCGAGGACGGTACCAAAACCCACTACCAGCAAACCTCTGGCATCTCCATTGACCCAGCGATAGGTAATATCCGCAGCGGTGTAAGCACCAATTCCATAAAAACCCCACTGCCCAAGACTGAATTGTCCATTGAAGCCGTAGATTAAATTCAAGCCCAATGCAACCATGGTCATGGCGCAAGCCTGAAAGAGAAGGCCACTATCGAAATTGGTCAGTACCTGAAAACCGCCAAAATCCGTCAATGCCAGTTGAATAACTCCAAAAGCGACCACCACCCCAATCAGCTTGACCCAGCGGTTAGGCCGCGCCAACACCCACAATAAACCATACAAATAAGCCAGAATTGCAAAAATTTTGAAAATTGAACCGAGGAGAAATCCGAGTTCCATTAGGGCTCTCCTTTTATACCTTTTCTTTTTCCGGTTCGCCAAAAATACCGGTTGGTCGAATGAGGAGCACAATAATCAAGATGGTGAAGGCAACCGCATCGCGCATCGGGGTGGAGATATACCCCATCGTCATCGCTTCCGCCTGCCCCATGATTAAAGCGCCGACAAATGCACCGGGGATACTCCCAATTCCCCCCAACACTGCTGCAACAAAAGCTTTCAAACCCGGTAAAATTCCCAGCTGAGTCCAGATTGAACTGTATGCAATCGCATACAGGACACCACCCAAACCGGCAAATGCAGCGCCAATGGCAAAGGTAAATGAAATTACCGAATCAACGTTGATGCCCATCAGCCGTGCAGCCGGTTTATCGTATGAGGAAGCCCGCATGGCAATACCGATTTTTGTGCGCCGAACCAAAAATTGCAAAAAGATTTGCACAAGAATTGAAGCCAGCATGATAATCACTAAAATATTTGAGAAGGTAATCGCTCCATCAGGCGGCGCTTCCCCTGGTCTGATCAGATGAATCCCATCTTTGATATACCACGCCACAACTTCAAATGGTCGTTCATAAGGAATGAAACGGGGTGAAAAAACAAAATTCAAAGCTCCAAAATATTCTAGGAAAAATGAAACCCCAATTGCTGTGATTAAAGCCGCAATACGCGGCGCATCTCGCAAGGGTTTGTAGGCAACCCGTTCAATGGTCACCGCTAAGGCAGAACAGATTACCATAGAAAGCAAAATAACCGTAATTGAACCAATTACAACACCCAGCCCGGGTGAAATTTGGGGAAATGCTGCCAGGGGCCATTGATGAAGCCGAAAACGGGCAACCGCAAAATAGGATACAAAAGCACCTACCATAAAGACATCGCCGTGGGCAAAATTAATCAGTTTGACAATTCCATACACCATGGTGTAACCCAGAGCGATCATGGCGTACACAAAACCCAATTGCAACCCGCTGATAAAAAATTGAGCAAACAGGGTTGGCTGGCGGATCAGGTTGCTGATCAAAATCACTGCAACAACAATACCGAGGATAATAAAAAATGCTTGACCAACCCAGGCAAGGGGTGGTCGTTTCTTTCTGGTTGGCGCAGGAATTGCTGCTTGAGATGAACCGCTCAACTGTTGCATCGGTCGAGCACCTCCAAATCGGGAATGCCTGTTTCTTGCAATAAAAACAATGGGAACAGGATCAAACCAAAGATGGAGGGCAACTCGAGGCTGCCCTCCATGGTTCGGTTAGACACTTGGATTACTAGGGGTTAACAATGGTTTCGAATTTAACCCCGTCGGGTTTGACCGCCAGTAATGCAGCCGATTTGATCGGGTTATGGTTGGCATCAAAAGTGATGGTGCCGGAAACACCTTTGTAGGTGATTTTCTCCAGCGTTTCCTTCACTTTAGCCGTATCCGTCGTACCCGCATCGTTGATCGCCTGCAGCAATACATTGGCAGCATCATAAGCCAGCGCCGCTAAAGCATCTGGAACTTTGGGATTACCGCTTTCATCTTTGTACTTTTCGCCGTAGGCTTTCAGGAAATTGACCACCTCGGGGCGCGGGTCATCCGGCGAATAATGATTGGTGAAGAAGCCGCCTGCAGCAGAATTTACATCCAGATCCGGCGAGTCCCAACCATCACCACCGATGAAGGGCACGTTGATCCCTTTTTCCTTGGCTTGTTTGGTGACCAGATTGACAATGTTGTAATAGTCAGGCAGGTAAACCACGTCCGGTTTGGCATCCGCAATCTTACCAAGAATGACTGAGAAGTCGGTATCGGTGGAAGTGTAGGACTCAGTTCCAACCACCTTGCCACCCATCATCTCAAAATTTTTGGAAAACTCGGTTGCCAGACCCTTAACATAGTCGTTTGCCTGATCCAGCATCACGAAGGCGGTCTTGGCGCCCAGCTGATCAATGGCAAATTTGGCGCCCACAAAACCCTGGAATGGATCAATGAAGCAGGCGCGGAAGATGTACGGTTTTACGTTGCCATTGGCATCCACGGTGACTTGCTCGTTTGTGGAAGTTGGGCTGATTTGAATAACGCCTTTGGAATTGGCGATCTCGGATACCGGAATGGACGCCTTGGAGCATACCTCGCCAATGATGAACTTGACTCCATCCTGATCAATCACTTTGTTGGCGGCGTTGACGGCAGGGTCGGGTGTACACTGGCTGTCCTCAACGATTGGGACAATCTTCATCCCCAATACCCCGCCTTTGGCATTCCATTCATCAATCGCCATCAAGGCCCCATCGCGGGTGGACACCCCAAAAGTCGGCACTGGGCCGGATAACGGAGCCAGAATAGCCACCTTCAGCTCTTTCTGCTGGCCGCCCGTGCTGCCTCCCTGTGCGCAGGCTGAGAGGATCAGAGCAGCCACAATTAACAAACTAAAAAATTTTACGGAACGCATTTTCTCCTCCATATATTGGCAAATGATTGATGAACATATTCAAGTTTTATCCCCCGTCAGGCGTGGGATTCAATCCACGCCTTTGATAATCCCTTTTTATGTAGAACAATACCACCTCCTTCCCGAAAGGCAAAATCTCGCATATTCACGATAAAAAAAGAGGGAATTAATCAAAACCAGCAATTTCGATATTGCTTGAAATTGCATAGTGCATATAATAGAGAAACATGCTCAAATTGTCAAGTGTTTACTTACCTCCATTTTCCAACAGTATTGCTTGACAATTACACTCACCAATTGTAATATTGTCCTGTAAGTCATTCCCATTTATTTCAATTCCAAATCGGGAGCAATTCAATTATGTTGCGGAAAAAACTAGCCCAACCGAATGTTGTCATTATTTTGTTAATTATCCAGTTTTTTCCAATCTTACTGTTACCTCCTGAATCTTACTCGCCTACCACACAGGAATGGTGGTTGCCCTTTCTTCTTGCCATTCTGGCGTTAGTAGCTTCCATTCAACTGGTATTTCGTGGGGCAGTTCAGCTGTGGCCGTGGTATCTGATTTCCTTTGCTCATGGCTTCAATATCATCAGTCGCCTGATGCTGCTCATGCCACGCGCCTCAATTCTTGTTGACGGTTCGGTGCGCTTAAACACCTCATATGTTTTTTTAACTCTGCTGAGCATTTTTCTGTCAGCTCTGTATTTGCTTTACACCGACCTGCCAGAAGTCCGGATCAGCCTGATTAATCGGCGCGCCGCTTCTAGCGGGTAAGGCAGATCCTGAAGATCAATTAAAATTGGGTGCCCCGTCGCGCTGTACACTTCGCACGGGGCACCCGGCTTAAGATTGGGATGACTTCACCCTACATCTTCCATCCCATCCGAATCTGCCTTCAACATTTCAAGGAAAACATCCACAACCCGCGGATCAAAATCGGTACCTGCACATCGTTTTAATTCTGCTATTGCATCACGGTAGGATAGAGCCGGCCGATAGATGCGGTCAGTGGTCATTGCACTAAAAGCATCCACCACCGTGAGAATACGCGCGCCCAAAGGGATCGCATCCCCGCTCAAACCATAGGGATACCCGGAGCCATCGTAATGTTCATGATGTGCCAACACCAGTCTGGCAACCTCAGTTAAGCCATGCACCAGCCTCAAGATGCGCGCCCCAATTTCGGGGTGCTGACGCATAATCGCCCATTCACGCTCGGAGAGTGGACCGGGTTTATGTAAGATTTGATCCGGAATTCCAATCTTGCCGATGTCATGAAGCAAGGCAGCCCTTCGAATATCCTGGATCTCCCGGAAGGTACACCCCATGCGCAGGGCTACCTGCTCTGCAGTACGGGTTACTCTACGACAATGCGAACCGGTGGAAAGATCTCTGGACTCAAGAGCCTTGGCTAAGGCCAGCACAATTTCAACTGCCGATTCTTCTTCCGTCAGTGCCAAACCTTCCCGCTGAATGGCTTGGGCGGCCTGTTCAGAGAACATCATCGCCAACGGTAAGCGCTGTTCAATGGAATGGAACCTGTCAAATGAGAGACCGAAAATACCGACCGGTTCGCTTTCCAACCTCATTGGAATGAGCACCAGATTTTCATTGGACTGAAGTTTTAACAAACGACGTTCTTCTGCCCCTAAATATGTATCTCGATAACCAATCAGCACAGGCCCATCACTGAGGGCTACTCTTTGAAGAAAATGATTGAGTCGTTGATAATTGCGTAAAACGCCGTTGGAGCGGCTTAACAAGGTTTGAGCCTGATAATATGCCTGTCGGTGGAAAGTGCCATCTGCACATAAAACCAGCACCTGACAATGCTTAACTTCCAGCAATTCAACTGCTTTGACCACAATTTCAAATAGCAAACTGGACGATCCTTCAACCTGCAGCCATTGTGCAGCCAGATCGCCCATCTCACCCCAAACCTCTGTTACGAGAGGGGTTTTTAATTTTGCGAGGCGGTTGAAGAAATCACCGCCAAAGTAAAGATTCCCTGTAATCATGGAGTCCATTCCTTGTGAGCTGAAGCGCGGGCTTCGATGTACGGGCATGGAAACGATTTCCGATATCCCCATACCTTTTTAATGTGAATCGACCTTTAATCTCCACACACCGCCGATTGAACCGAGCGGTTTGCGTTGTAACCGCTCAGCTGAGAAGCGAAATCTGCCAATGAGGTGGCCCGAATGGCAACCAAACGGGAACGGTCTTCACTGCTAAGCTGAAAAGCCTCACCGCCAAACCCTGCTGCCAGTGCTTTGGCTGGATTGCTTAGCAGTAATTGCCGGAATTGAGCACTGATTACCGCTGCGGTGAGGATGCGGCCATATTCTTCTGAAACATCCCGATAATTGCTTTTTCTTGTTTCCATAAGTGTGGGTGTCATCGCTAAGTCTCCTTTCTCGAATTTTGCTCTGACCGCCCGCCAACTGACCACAACAACCAGAATGCTCCAAATGCAATCAATACATCCCCTGCGCTGAAGGCAACCCGGTAATACGGGTTATCAGGCGTTCGGAAACGGTCGGAAAGAAATTCGAGTTTGGTTTGCTCAACCGGGAGCACAACATCTTTTCCCGTTCCTAACCGCTCACCGACCTCCCAACCGGCTGAAATGGGGTCACCCCGCAACCAGTGGGTGGTCTCCGGGCTGATCGGCATAAAGCCGCCGTTCAGGCTGATGACCAATAGATTGAGCACCAGACCGGTGATCAGCAGCCAGAAACCGGGAATCTTCCGATTGAACCATGCAAAAATGAGCAAAATAACTTGTGAAAGAACTAAACTGATACTTGCTGCCTCATCCGGGTAAATGGCTCTTGTGAGGGGAAACCCAAAAGCAAGCCACTGGATGATGAGCGCCACCAGAACCATCCAACCCCAGCGCATGGAGAAGGGACGGTAAGGGCGGTTGCCGACTTTTGCTCGAATAAGGCCAAGGGTCAGGCCTGCAATGACCGCTGCAAGGAGTATCATTCAAGCAGAAATTTTGCGCAGGATTACCAACCCGGGAAAGTGATGATGGAGTTGATGATGCCGCCACCGGCCTCCGGTGCGCCCGAACCCAAAACGAACAAGGCAACCGTCAAAACAAACCACACGACACGGGAATTGATCTTTTTCATTTCAGCCTCTCCTTTTTTCTTGTGTTTGGATAAATTCAGTTTAATCAGGGGTAGGCTTCCAAAGAGGCTTCCGTAAACTGGCTTTCAGGCTGTTTTGGGGTGTTTTAATGTTAACAATTGGTTAACGTTTGATTAATAAATGTCAAATATCAGCTTCGGTCTTGCGGCGATTGCGGGTCAGCAAATCATAAAGAGATACTGTTTGCGGGCTGGGTTGGCTGCCCAATTCTTTTTCCAGCAGGGAACTCAATTTCTGATATTGCTTGACCACCATTTTCACATTACCCATGCTGGCGTAACAGCGCATGATCATTTGATGAACTTCTTCATTCACGGCGTCAAATTGAAGATATTTATTTGCAAACACCAGGGCTTCTACCGGTTGAGAGGTTTGCAGATACAAATCAACCAACCGCTTAAGCGCGGTCATGAATTTTTGATGCAAACGTTCTCTTTCACCCAACACCCACTCCTCATTGATTTCCGGTAAAAAATCGCCTTTGTACAATTCAACGGCTCTCCGATAATGGGTGATTTCCTGTTCCGCTTTTCGGGCAAGCCCGGCCAGTTGAATTTCGCGATTGAAGGTTTCGAAATCGGCTTCGTAATCTATTGCGCGGTTAAAGTAATAAAGGTCGTCCTCAAAGACCACCACATCTTTCCCCGCTGCGTGGCGCAAACGATAGATGGTATTCTTAAATCGAATCTTCAACTCCGCCGGACTGATATCCGGCCAGAAAATTAACCCAATCTGTTCTTTGGTCAAACCTTCGGGGTGCAGCATTAAAAGCAGCATTAAATCCCGCGCTGTTTGAGAACGCCACTCCATCCCACTGATGATGTGATCGCCAAGCGAAACTTGAATCCTTCCAAAAGTCAGAATGGTCAATTCCGGTGGAGAAACGGGTACTTCCTGAGATCGTTGCCTGAGTTGTTTGCGAACATTGGGCAGTTGTCGGTTGTGCTGCCGAATCACCTTCAGGAATGGCGCGGATAATACCCGCACCTCTTCTGGAAACACAGGTTCTTCCTGAAAAATCCGCTCCAGGCGTTCACCACTGCTTCCGATTAAGTGATGGAATTTGACATCCCGCACTACCGGCAGCAATTCCTCCATGCGTTTCTTCAGCTCCAATTCATTAACCGCGCGGGCATATACCACCAGCAACAACATTCGGCAGCGGATGGCTTCCACATGATGCCTTTCAATTGAGAAATAGTTTTCCGCTTCTGTGAGACTGTCACGGGCAATGTCAAACTCCCCTTTGGCTATCGCAATTTTCCCGGATACCCATTTACACAGAGCTTCTTCATAGAGTGAACCCGCCTCCATTGCCGTTTGCCACGCGGAAAGCAAGGTTTTTTCCGCTTCGGGAATCTGTTCTTTTGCGAGCAGCAAATCGCTCTTTGCCAGCGTGAGGTAAAACCGAAGGAACTGGTCTTCGATTTGCTGGATTAATGCCGAGGCTTTTTGATAAGCCTGTTCGGCCTCTACAAAAGCACCCACGTCCTTGAACAAATCCCCAAGGCTGGTCAATGCATACGCTTCCAGGCGGCTGTATCCTCCCATTCTGGCATACTGTATGGCTTTTTCCAATTCCTCTATGGCGATTTCGTACAATCCTGCCAGAGAATGCAAAACGCCCAGGTTATTCAATAAATTGGCCTGCCAGATAACGTTACCACTGTTCTGGTAAAACAATAAGGTATCTTTGTAGATCTTCTCGGCGTGTTCCAGATTTCCGAGGTAACGATAGACCATGGCAATTTCCATGGCAACTTTGGCAGCCGATTCTTCATCACCTAAATCAAAGAAGATATCTCTGGCCTGAATAAGCCATGTCAACGATTCATTGATTTTTCCCAAATAGTGCAATACCGTTCCTTTGGCATGCAGGGCGCTTGCAAACAATTGCTTTTCCTCTGGAAGATGACTTAAGACTTGAAGGGCTTTATCCGCATCTTCCAGTGCACGACGATATTCACCCTGCATACGGAACGCGCCAGAACGCCGGATTAATGTATGAGCAACCAGAGTGCTCTCATCCTCACCGCAAAGCCCCAACGCGAGGTCAAAGGCTTCAATTCCGCCACGAATATCTCCAAGCATCACCCGCACTGCCCCTTGAATGGACAGCAACAATGGGGAACGCTCGATATACAGGGAGGGCAGATCTTCCATCCAGCTTTGCAGGGTCAGAATTCTGCCTTTGGAAACCAGAATCGCACCGGCGCGTTCAATCAGGCGGGCTTTGGCTTCCTTGTTTCCCACCCGGTCGTAGATGTGATAGGCCCGCTCCCACTCTCCTACCTCCTGGTAATATTCCGAAAGTCGGTCAAGAATCCGCCGGGCTTCATCAGGGAATTCTTTGAATAAGCGATTTTGGAGAAAATCACGAAAGAGATGATGATACCGCAGCCAGATACGGTCTTCTTCGATTACTGGAAGGACAAACAGGTTATTTCTTTGAACTTCCTCCATCAAAATTTGCCAGTTGGCTTGAACCTTCAAGCCTTTTCCAAGCACTTCTTCACAAATTTGCGAATTAAATTCCTCGAAGAGGGAAGTCCGGTACAGAAACTTTTTCAGCTCATCCCTTTGTTGATCCAAAACCTGTTGGGCAAGATAATCATAAATGCTTACACCAGCAACTTTTTTCGGCTGAAAACGAGTTTTAACCTGACCATTTTCAACCTGTGTAGAGAGAATCAACCCCGTAATCCATCCTTCTGTCAGTCGGGAAAGTTCTTCAATCTGTTGCTCCGAAAGCGAGATGCCAAAATTTTGCAAGTATAAATTCTGGATTTCTTCGGGCTGAAAAGCCAGTTCCTCAAAGCTGATGCCGCCAACCAGGGAGCGGGCTACTAATAACGGCATATCGGCCAGCGGGAGCAACCGTCTCGAGGAAATAATCACATGGCAGTTTTCATCCGCCAAAAGCAGGAAGCGGTTGATGAAATAATTGATTTCCTGAACATTTTCGACCAGATGGTAATCATCAATGACCAAAACAAAGTGTTCGTCAATGGTTTCGTAAATATCGTTAACAATCAGAGAAACCAGCGATTCCAGATTCAGACGCTCCTGAGGCATACCGTTAATTGCCGGAATGCTGGTTTTTCCAAATTTTGGAAAAACTTCTTGAAGAGCAGCAATAAAGCCGGCAACAAATCGCTGTGGCTCGGCATCCATTGCATCAAGAGAGAGCCAGCCAACCGGCATTGGGGTCTGATGAGCAAAATCAACCAGGAGGGATGTCTTCCCATATCCGGCAGGTGCGGCAATAATGATCAGGCGATTATCACTCAGATCATCCAGAGTGGAAATCAACCGTTGCCGCGTAAGAATATCCGCTCGTCGGCGTGGAAGAATGACCTTGGTTCGGATTACCGGTATGGAAAGCTCTACCATGATGATTTCAAAAAAAGAAAACTATCTGCCGGCGATGGGTCAAAGAAACTGCCTCTCTACCCTTGACCGCACTGGATTAAAAGAATCTATTCTATTTTTTGATACTGGAATCGGTATTATCATAACAAAAAATTCATTCAAAGAATACCACCATTCGTCATATCTGTGAATTTCGGATGATGGTATGATTACCTGAAAAGACCGGCAATTCACAATATGTATTCATTATCACACTCCTCTATGTAATTTCATCCTCAGGAATGAACTATGAGATATACAGTCTTAGGCAAAACAGGCGTACAGGTTTCATCACTGTGTTTTGGTACAATGTCCTTTGGAGGTGATGCAGACCCGCATACTTCCGCTCAGCTGTACCAACTTTGTCGGGATGCCGGCATCAACTTCTTTGATTGTGCAAATGTATACGCTGGCGGCAGATCCGAAGAAATTCTAGGGCAATTGATTCACGGTCACCGTGATGAGGTGATCATCACCAGCAAAGTCTATTTTCCAACCGGCGAAGATATTAACGCCCGCGGGGCATCCCGTCGTCACATTCTGCGTTCTGTTGAAGCATCTCTGAAACGATTGAATACCGATTGGATTGATGTTTACTTCATCCATCATTTTGACGACCTCACTGATTTAGAACAAACTTTACGCGCGCTGGATGATCTCGTTCAGCAGGGAAAGATCTTATATCCTGCGGTCAGCAATTTCGCCGCGTGGCAAATCATGAAAGCGCTGGCCATTTCTCACCAACATGGCTGGGCCGGCATTGAAGTGATTCAACCGATGTACAACCTTGCCAAACGACAGGCAGAGGTTGAAATTTTACCGATGGCACAAGCCGAACAGCTGGCCGTTATCCCTTACAGCCCTCTGGGCGGCGGGCTGTTAAGCGGTAAATACGGCGTGAATAAAAAACCGCCCAGCGGCCGCCTTGTTGAAAACAAAATGTATCAAACCCGTTACGGCGACCCTTTGCTATACACACTTGCTGAACGGTTCAGCGAATTGGCTCGTTCACACGGCTTTGAACCGGCTCCGCTGGCGGTTGCATGGGTAGCCAGTCACCCGGCCGTTACGGCTCCAATCATCGGCGCACGCAACTCCGAACAGTTAAAACAACTTCTCCAATGCCTGGAAATTGAAATGACCCCGGAATTGCGCGCTGAAATTTCTGCGCTTACCCCTGAACCACCTCCCGCTACAGACCGCAATGAAGAAAGAACTCCCCATCAATACAGTTCACGGTAAGACAACCCCGCCTTTCTTTCTGAATAATCAGGGAGAAGGGTGGAAAGATTTAATAGATCAATCACTAAACATTTCCAGCACAGTTTGTTTACCTGTGAGATCGGTGCGGAAGACGAAAACAATCCCACCCGATTCAAGCAAAATGCGAAAACCGGGGGTAATGACCATGTTGCAGTTCATCCCCGGTTGTTCCAAACCAAGGCAACTGTCCGGCCAGTCCACTTTTTCAATGGAAACCCAGCGCACAAATTCGGGTTCAACATTCAACCGATTGGCCAGGACCGATTGAGCCGCCTTCAGCGCGATGGGGACGATTCGCATGCGTTCCCCCGTTTGATCACTGCGAAACTCGTACTGAGCACCATCCAGCGAGATGATTCCCTGATAGCCCCGAATCAGCATTTCGGCACATTGCTCATCTACGGCCGGGATGCCAAGACAGGTGTTCGAATAATCTAACTGAGTAATTTTATTGAATTCAATCTGACCGGCTTCCACTTTCAGGTTACGGCTCAACGAATCTACCACGCCCTCAGGTAATTCAACCTTAATCGGCTCAGGGGTTGCTTTCTGACCAGTACAGGCAATTAGAACGATACTGAAGATCAAGAGTACAAGGGGCAACTTTTTCATCAATTGACTACTCCTCAAGGCAGGTTTACGATTGGAATTGACCACACCCCAATTTTAGTCACTTTTTACGGAATGCGCTTAAAATAAATTTTCAATTAAAGTTGGTGCTTATCGGCAGGAAATGGAATCCCATGGTCAATATCAAACCGGTTCACGAAATTCGCCCCCGTCTGGATGATGAGTTCAACCCCGGCGCTTTTATCCCGCGCACACCCGCCATCGCCGAAGCCTACCGCTGGGGTAAAGAACTGCACGCCGGTCAACTGCGATTGAGCGGTGAGCCTTATTTTGAAACGCATTGTGCCTGGGTGGCCGCCTTTGTAGATAAACTGGTAGCCAATGAAGCCTGGACGATTGCCGCATTACTGCATGACAGTGTGGAAGATCAGGGAGAGAGCCTGGAACAGATTAAACGGCACTTTCCGGGCCGACTGGGAGAAGAAATTGCCTATATTGTAGATGGAGTTACCAAAATCAGCGCCCCGCGCGATGGACGCTCGCGGGAAATGGAAACCCTGCGCAAAATTGCCCAATACCGTGATCCGGGCGTGTTCCTGGTCAAACTGGCGGACAAAAGCCACAACCTGCTTACCCTGCACCACATGCCCGCCCACAAACGGCAACTGAAAGCCACTGAAGCCATCCGTGCTTACGGCAAACTGGCAGGGGTGCTTAACTGTTACCGCTGGCGGCGCTGGATCGAAGATCTCGCCTTCCCTTACGCTGAACCGGAAACTTACACCTTTGTCAAATCTACTATTGACGCCGATCCCCGCCTTGACCTGAACTTCATCAATCCCATGATGGAACAACTCGGCGGTATCATGGAAAAAAGCGGTTTGAGCGGTTCAATTGAAATTACTGTCAACGGCTACTGGCAGTCATGGCAGAAACTGCGCCGAATGGCGCGCGCTCGCAAAACTTCCATGAATTCATTTCGCGATGTGAATGATATCGTTAGTTTTCGCATGGTTGTGGACGAAGATGACGAATCCGCCTGTTATCAATTACTGCCGCGTGTCAACCGTTTCTTGGGACCCTATTTGGACCAAAACCGTTTCGACGATTACATCGCCTGTCCGCAGAATGGTTACCGCGCCCTACAAATCACCGCCTGGCTGCCGGATTTAGGGGCAGTGGAGGTGGCCATCGCCACTAGCGACATGGAAGGGGAGAACCATTGGGGGGTGGTGTACGCCATCCAACAGGGCAAAGACATCAGCCACTACCGCCCGGTAGAAATTTTAACTCCCACCGGCGGCACACGTTTCCTCCCCGAAGGTTCAACCGTTCTGGATGCGGTTGCTTCCATTCAACAGGAATTTTTGCTCGATAAAATCAGCGCCGTCAAAGTGAACGGCGCCTTAGTTCGCCTTTCGGACCGTGTTCATTCTGGCGATGTAATTGAAGTGATTACCGATGGTACTCGCCAGCCCCCCAGTGAAGAATGGCTGGCCTATGCCAACAATTCCACCGCCCGCCTGCTCCGCTCTGTGCTGGTCACCGAAGCATTAAAAAAGAGTGCGGAAAAAGGGCGGCAAATCATCAAACCAATTCTGGCTCAGCATGGCATCCTTGCCCTTGAGGATGTTCAGACACTCGAACCGGTGCGCTTTGTGATATTGTTGGAAACACTGGCAGCCTCCAGCCTGGAAGATCTGTATGCCTCGGTTGGATCGGGTGCTATTCGCGAACTGGATTTTGCTGATGCTTTAATCAACGCCGGCATTACCCAACAAAACCTGAACTGGACGACATTTTCAATCAGCGGAACCAGGAACGCCAATCGTCCGGGAGTGCTGGCGCGTCTTGCCCATCTGGTTTCACAGGCTGGCGGTAACATCCTCCGTTCTGTCAATGACACCCAGCCGGATGGCGGTTTTTACTTACGGCTGGTCATTAAAAACCTCTCCCCCCAAAAGCAAGAAGCCCTGCGGCTGGCTTTTCTCAACGCGGATATTGAGATTGCTTCTCTGGAGGTTGCCTGAGATTCATGAAAATTGCCATTATTTCCGATACCCATAATCACCTGACGAACCTGTATAAAGCCCTGCAAATGATCGAAGACGAGGATATTCATACCATCATCCACTGTGGAGACGTAACCACTACCGAAACTCTTTCGTCCCTCTCGGCTTTTCGGGTTATTCTCACTTTCGGAAATGGCGATTTTACCAGCGGGGAGATGCGCGAAGCCTTATTGAAAATGAATCCCGATTCCTATGCGGGGTCAGTCTTTCAGGGCGAAATTGACGGATTGCGTATCGCAGTTACCCACGGTCACATCTTTTCTCAGTTTCAAACCTTGCTCAACAGTCAGCAATTCGACCTGCTTTTTCACGGTCATACACACCGCCGCGAAGATACCCTGCATGGCAATACCCGTCTGATCAACCCCGGCGCGCTAGGTGGTTTACGCAAAGAAGAGCGTTCTTTTTGCATTTTGGACACTCACAGCCGGCAACTGCGATTTGTTTTGTTGGATTAACCCGCCCTCGAGGGTTTTCGACTATAATCTGGTTAGATGAAACCTGCAATTTCCCCTCTCGTTATTGCCATTGCCGGAGGTTCCGGCTCCGGGAAAACCACCGTTGCAACCGAAATCCTGAAGCGGGTCGGTTCCCACCGGATTGCGTATCTCCCTCACGATGCTTACTACCGCGATTTGAAAGACCTTCCCCCCGCCCAGCGTGAACAGGTCAATTTTGACCATCCCAATTCGCTGGAAACGTCCTTGATGATTGAACACATTAGAAAACTGAAAAACTGGGAACCGATTGAATTGCCGGTTTATGACTTTACCACCCACACCCGCACCAGTCGCACCATTCATATAGAGCCCCAGCGGGTAATTCTGGTAGAGGGCATTCTCATTTTTGCCGAACCTGCACTCAGAGAATTGTTTGATGTCAAAATCTTTGTGGATACCGATCCAGATTTGCGCTTCATCCGCCGGCTGGAACGGGATATCCGCGAACGAGGGCGTACCACCGAGTCGGTTATTCGACAGTACCTCAACACCGTCCGCCCAATGCACATGGATTTTGTGGAGCCTTCCAAACGCTACGCCGATGTGATTATTCCCGAAGGGGGTTTTAATACAGTAGCACTGGATATGGTCATCTCCCGCATCGAAACCCTTTTGGAAAATAAAGAACACAACGCCGAATGAATAAAGAAACCCGCCTCAAAATTGCCCGCATCCTTGCCCTGGTTTTTGTGGTGGGTTTGACCATTTTCCTTTACATTAACCGTGAAAAAGTCCGCGAGCTGGAGTCTTTTGGCTATCCCGGAATTTTTCTGGTATCTTTGCTGGCAAACGCAACGTTGATTTTACCGCTGCCGGGTGTTTTATTCACCTCAGCCATGGGGGCGGTGTTCAATCCCTTTTGGGTGGCAGTTGCCGCTGGCAGTGGCGCAGCCCTGGGGGAACTTTCCGGGTATCTGGCAGGTTTTAGCGGGCAGGGAATTGTCGAAAAGACCGAATGGAGTGAAAAATTTGAACGATGGATGCGCAAATACGGTCCCATTACCATTCTGGTGCTTTCGTTCGTTCCAAATCCCATTTTTGATGTAGCCGGAATCACTGCCGGGATCCTCAAAATGCCATTGTGGCAGTTTTTGCTTTTTTCATGGATTGGCAAGGTATTGAAAATGCTTATTTTTTCCTACGGTGGTTCCTTTATCCTGAACCTTTTCCCGTTTTAGCATTCCATCAATCCAACGGAGGCAGCATGATGACCCTCACCAGCATTGACCGCTATCTGGAAGAACATCTCGAGGAAAGTATCGCCGAACTGAGCCGATTTTGCGAGCAGCCCAGTGTATCAGCACAAAACTGGGGAATTGAAGATACCGCCCGCATGGTGGAAAAAATGCTCAAAAAACGGGGGTTTGAAACCCACATCATCCCCACCGCTGGCGCGCCGGTGGTCACCGCATTTCGGGCGGGCAAATCACCGCGCACCCTCTTATTCTACAATCATTACGATGTGCAACCGCCCGAACCCCTGGAATTATGGGAATCGCCTCCCTTTCAGCCCACGCTGCGGGATGGAAAGTTATTTGCGCGCGGCGTCAGCGACGACAAGGGACATCTGCTCAGCCGCTTGTTTGCAATAGATGCCATCCTTGCCGAGTATGGCGAGCTGCCCTGCAACATCCGCTTCGTCGTCGAGGGAGAGGAAGAGATCGGTAGCCCAAATCTCAAACCATTCATGGAAGCGCATGCTTCAAACTTACAGGCAGACGCCTGCATCTGGGAGTTTGGTGGAGTGGATCACCGCGATGTGCCGGTACAGTACCTCGGTTTACGGGGGTTGTGCTATGTTGAACTCCGGGTTGAAACCGCCAATCAGGATGTTCATTCCGGTCTGGGTGGTTCAATTTTCCCAAATGCCGCCTGGCGGCTGGTTTGGGCATTGAATACCCTCAAATCGCCTGATGAAACCATCCTCCTGCCCGGCTTTTATGATAAAGTCCGCCCACCCTCCAAACGCGACCTTGAATTATTTGAATTAATGCCTGAAACCGCCGACGAATATCGCAATCGCTACGGGATCAAAGAGTTCTTGAAAGGCATGACCGGGGGAGTGGAATTGAGGGTTGCAGAAAGCATGTTGCCCACCTGTACCATCTGCGGTTTAACTTCCGGTTATCAAGGTCCCGGTTCAAAGACGGTACTGCCGGCACGGGCCAGCGCCAAGGTGGATTTTCGGCTGGTTCCCGATCAGACGCCTGAAGATGTACTGCACCAACTGCGCCAGCATCTGGACAATCACGGTTTTAGCGATGTCCAAATTACCTATCTGGGCGGTGAGGCTCCAGCCCGCACCGATGTTGACCATCCCTTTGTCAAGATGGTGGTCGAATCAGCCGCTGAGGTATACGGCCGACCCATGCAAATCATCCCGATGAGTGGTGGTTCCGGCCCCAACCATCTTTTCATGGAAATGCTGCACGTCCCTATTGTTACCGCAGGTATCGGGCATCCCGGTTCACAGGCTCACGCCCCGAACGAAAATATCCGCCTGGATTTATACCTGAAAGGCGCCAAGCACATCGCCCGCATCCTGGTTCAGTTTGGGCTGGAAACAACACAGGATTGAATTTAGTGTGGCTATCCACTAACCTGTAATCACTTCCAGAGGTTCGCCAATCCGCACATTCAACTGCTTTTGGGCATTCCCATTGACCACACAAATGCTCAAATAACCAGAGCTATCAAACATGCTGATTAAAGAACCAGGAGGCGCCTCACCGAAGGTACGGGTGAATTGTTCAATGGATACCCCGGCAATCCGTACACTGCGGATTGCTTGACCGCCCAAGTCATCCATCGTCAGATTGCTGATTAAGTTTCCGAAAACATCCACCATCAGAATCTGCGCCTGCCAACCGCCTTTGATCGGTTGCGGTTTTGGAATGACTACACGCACCAATGCGCTGGAATCCAGCCGACTTCCCATTTCATCCAGCGGCACTCCCGTTGCCAGATGGGCAGCACAGGGTGCAAAGATATCCCGCCCATGAAATGACTTACTCACCTCCGGCAGCCAAAAGCGCGGTTCGTTCAATTCCACCACGTGAATTGGTTCTCCCAGCCTTTCAGACTGTTCCAAAGGCAGGGTGAGCAAGCCATTATCCGGAGCAACAAAGAAAAACTTGCCGATGCGCGCGGCAATTGCTTTGCGTTGGGTGCCAACTCCCGGATCTACCACCGCCACATGCACGCTGCCTTCCGGAAAGTAAGCATACGACTGACCGAGTATCAACGCGCCGTGCATTACATTTTGCGGTTCGATCCAATGCGTCAGGTCGGCAATTTGAACCTGAGGGGCAATCTTCCAGATCACCCCTTTCATGATTCCCACAAACGCATCCCGATCACCGAAATCGGTTAAGAGCGAAATGACTGCCAAACTCAACCCTTCAGGTTAAGAATTATTTTTTTCCGTTGGTCTTTTTGATGGATTTACTGCCGTTGCCCTTGAGACGAATTTCTTCACACAGTTTTTCAATTCGTCGCTGGAGATACGGTGAAAAATAACCAGCATACCGCTCCTGCAACTCAGGAATCATCCAGTCTCGACCGGTGATGGTTTTACGGCAGGTGGGTGAGCCGCAGTGGCACTCAAATTCATCGTAATCCGACGAATCGCTCATCGCATAATCAAAGCAAGCCTCTTCGCCTACCTCAATGTCCCGCATCGCCACCAGCGAAATCGGCGAGTCCAACCCGCAATTCGGATTGCAGGAATGATTGAAGTAATCAGCAGGTTCACCATGGGTAACTGGAACCAGATACAGGTCTTCATGAATTTGAATCCCATGAGTCTGACGGTCAACCGGCAGGTACTGCAACTGCTCACCGGTAACAACTTGCCCGCCCCACATGGCTAATAACTCACCCGCGCTGATCGGCTCGATTGCAAATAGACCAAATCCCCCCTTTTCAGGACAGGGACGCAACTCCAATTTTGGAGAGCAATATGAAAATGTTTGAATCTCCATTTTTCTCCTTTGAAGTGAAAAAAAAATATTAAACTGTTAACCTCGCCGGAGACGCCCGGTCTTTGGTTAAATTGCCATGGTTATTCACCATGAGCCTGTCCCGGACAAACCAATGGTTTGTCCACAAAAACACGCCATAACGACCGCCTTACCGCAAGTGCTGTGATCACTCTGATCTGCGGCGCAATGTCGAGGCAAAAAAATTGGCTCCGCAGTTCCGCTTGCCGGAAAAGCGGTGCCAAAAATCATCCAGCCGCCGTTTGGCTGCCGGATTTTTTCGTTACAGCATTTTTAAGGTGCGTAACGGACAGACGCATGCCTTGCCAGGGCAACTTTCGGGTCAGTGCAAACTGATGTAGTCTGCCTGTAACCGGGCAATGGATTGACCTAATTATAATCGTAATTTGCTCGAATGGAAGACTTTTTCCTTTTCAATTTAATTTTGATGGGGAATATTTTTTTCCTTATCCACCATGTCGGCGGCGTAATTCAGCCTCAATTTCTCCCAGTGAGATTCCTTTCAGCGTTAACATCACCAGCAGATGATAGAGCAAATCACTGACTTCCTCTACGATCCGCCGGTTACCCTGCCCCTTGCCGGCCAGAATGACTTCAATTGCCTCTTCGCCGATCTTTTTATAAATTTCATCTTCACCACTGGCAAATAATTGACTGGTGTAAGATCCCACACGGGGATTCTTGCGCCGATCTTCTATGACTTCTCTCAATTCATCTAAAAACAACATTATTTTCCATCCTCCTTGTCAACCGGATTATGAAAACAGGTAATCATGCCGGTATGACAGGCCGGCCCTTTTCGCAACACCCTTACCAATAACGCATCCCGATCACAATCGGCAATGATTTCCACCACCTGCATAAAATTTCCGGATGTTTCACCCTTTTTCCATAAACGCTGACGACTGCGCGACCAGAAATGCACCAGTCCTGTGCTGCGGGTCAGCTCGTAGGACTCGCGGCTCATCCAGCCCAGCATCAACACCTGTTGACTGAAGGCATCCTGGATAATCGCAGGCAGCAACCCCTTCTCATCGAATTGCAATTCATCAGCCTGGTTCATCATCCTTCTCCTTTCTCCAATAGACGTACAGGAATACCCTTTTGAAACAGATACGCCTTAAGATCGGGAATTTGAATCACCCCATCGTGGAACAGTGTGGCAGCCAGAGCAGCATCCGCCCCGCCTGCACTCAGAATTTCAGCAAAATGTTCCATCTCACCTGCCCCACCGGAGGCAATAATCGGCACCGGCAGGTTCTGACTAAAGGTGCGGGTCAGTTCAATGTCATAACCAGCGCGTGTCCCATCCCGGTCCATACTGGTTAAGAGGATTTCGCCTGCCCCCAAACCCACGGCTTGCTGTGCCCACTCCAGCGCGTCCAGCCCGGTTGGTGTTCTGCCGCCGTCTACAATCACTTCCCAGCCTGCCGAGACTCCCTCACCCCCCATACGCCGCCTTACATCCACAGCCAGAACAATACACTGACTGCCAAAACGGTCGGCTCCTTCGCGTAGGATTTGTGGGTTGCGCACCGCTGCAGAATTAATGCTGATTTTATCCGCGCCGGCCAGCAGTAAACGGCGCATATCCTCAACACTGCGCACGCCGCCCCCCACCGTAAGCGGCATTCGGATTTCTTCAGCAACACGCGCCACCAGATCCACCACCGTTGTGCGTCCCGCAGGGGTTGCTTGAATATCCAGAAAGACGAGTTCATCTGCGCCCAACGCGTCATAAATAGCGGCCTGCCGGATTGGGTCGCCGGCATCGCGCAAGGAGATGAAGTTGATTCCTTTCACCACCCTGCCGTCTTTGATATCCAAACAGGGGATGATACGTTTAGCCAGCATCGGATACCTCCCGCAGCAATTCAGATAAATTCAATTCACCCGTGTACAAGGCTCTCCCAATAATCACCCCGGCCAGGCCGGCGGTTCTGGCTGCCTGAATATCCGCCTTGCGGCTCACTCCGCCAGCCAGTACCAGTCGAAGTCTTGAATCCGCCTTCAGCCAATCAGCCATCTGAGGATTTGCACCGCTCAACATTCCATCCCGTTCGACATCTGTAATCATCACCCAGCGCAAACCTTCATCCGCCAGTCCTTGAAGCCACTCTTCAAGCGGCAGAAGCGCGCTTTTCTGCCAGCCATGAGTTTGCATTATTCCCGCCCGCAAATCCACACTCACCGCGATTCGATCCGCTCCCCATTGGCGGATTGCATCTGCCACTGCTTGGGGCTGTTCAACGGCCAGTGTACCCAGAATCACTCGCTGGACTCCCAAATCTAACAAATCCCGAATTGCCCCAATCGTACGCAGTCCTCCACCCACCTGAATGTGCGCCTCAAGTGAAGAGGTTATTTCCAATATGCGGGCAATCGCCCTTTCGTTCTGCCTCGCCTGTTGTGTATCACCAAAAGCTCCGTCCAGATTAATGACATGCAGCCAACGCGCCCCAGCCTTTAAAAAACGATCAGCTACCTCGGCCGGATCATTACTGAATACGGTTTGGCGGGAAGGGTCACCCTCTTCCAGGCGCACCACCTTTCCACCGCGCAAATCAATCGCTGGAAATATTGTGAAATCTTCCATGTTCAAACCCCAACCAATCAGATAGACAGAAAATTCGATAACAGGCGTTCACCAACCTGCTGACTTTTTTCGGGATGAAACTGTACTCCAAACAATGCTCCCTCTCCAACGATGCTGGCAAAATCCACCACATAATCCGTGAAAGCCAGAATTTGCGATACCTTCTGAGGTACACAATAATAACTGTGATTGAAATACGCATAAAAACCGGAAGAAAGCCCTTTGGTCAGCAATGATTGGCGTGAAAACCACACCTGATTCCAGCCGGTATGGGGCACCTTGAAGGATGGAGATTCCTCAAAACGCACCACAGCTCCCGGCAGAATGCCAAGCCCTTCAAAACGCCCCAACTCCTCGCTCACTTCCATCAAGGCCTGCATACCCACACAAATTCCCAGCAGCGGACGGCCGCGCCGGATGAATTCCTTAAGGGCGTCTTGCAAGTGATTCTGGTTAATTCCCTGCATGAATTCTCCAAATGCCCCAACCCCCGGCAAAATGATTCGTTCTGCCTTCAAAACTTCCTCAGCCAGCGAGGTCACCCTGACTGATGCGCCAATTTTGGTCAATGCACCGACCACCGAACGCAAGTTGCCGGTGCCGGCATCCACCACCACCACCTGATCAGACATTCAACGCTCCCTTTGTGGAAGGTATTTCTCCCATGCGGCGCGGATCCAGCCGACTGGCTGCGCAAAGCGCTCTTCCCAGCGCTTTGAACACAGCTTCCAGCTGGTGATGACCATCTTTACCATACAGTACCTTTACGTGCAGGTTGCAGCGGGAACGGAGTGCAAACGATTCAAAAAAATGCTCCCACAGACTGGTCGGGACGCCGCCAATTTGATCAGCAGCCCAGCGGGCGCGGATGACACTGTATGGCCGGCCCGAGAAATCTACAATCACTCGCGCCAGACTGTCATCCATCGGTGCGTATTGTACCGCCATGCGCACCAACCCTTTTCGGTCACCCAGGGCACGGTCAAACGCTTCACCGATTACCAAACCGCAGTCTTCAACAGTATGGTGAAAATCCACCTCCAGATCACCCTGAGCCTCCAACTGTAGATCAAATAAGCCATGAAAAGCCACCTGAGCCAGCATGTGATTAAGAAACCCAATGCCGCTTTGAATCTGGAATTGTCCCGTTCCATCCAGATTCAATTGCAAATTGATTGAAGTTTCGCGGGTCTGGCGGCTGAGGGAAACGAAACGGCCTTTTGTTTCCACCGTGGTCATAAGTGCTCTTCCTCCATTTCTTTCAAAGCTTGAAACAGGACATCATGATGCTGGGGCAATCCAACGCTGACACGGATAAAATTTTGCAACAAGGGTGTGTCAAAATAACGCACAAAGATGCCTTTTTTCATCAACTCCGCTTTCACCGCCTTTGCAGAACGTCCTTTCACGCGGCAGAGAATAAAATTTGCCTGCGAGGGGATCGGCTCCAGCCAGTCAATTTGAGCAAGTAATTGATATAAACGCACCCGCTCCGAACGGATTTTTTGCACGCGTTCGATCAGGCAAGTTAAGTCTTGCAGTGAGGCAATTGCTGCAGCGCTTGCAGCAACACTGACGTTATAAGGCTGTTTCACTTTCCATAAAACCGGCAACATCCACTGTGGAAACACACCAAAACCCACCCGCAGTCCTGCCAGGCCGGCCCATTTGCTAAACGTCCGCAGAACGACTAAATTATCACGCTTCAGTGGTTGATGAATTTGAGAAGCCTGCTCGCCTAGCTGTCCGCCATCACTGAATTCAATGTAGGCCTCATCCAGTACGACCAGGATACCCCATCCTAAAATTTCTTCCAGTTCCAGCGGGGTCAACATTCCACCATCCGGGTTGTTCGGCGATGCCAGCAAAATGGCAGATGGTTTATTATCCCTTACCACTCGCCTCATCTCTTCGAGATTCAGGCTGAAATCACGGTTACGAGGGATTTCCAGCGCCTGTCCGCCATTGATACGCGCGTCAAAGGCATACATCCCAAAAGTTGGCGGTGCAACCAGCACCGAGTCGTTCGGGCGTAAAATCACACGTAAAATCAAATCAATTAATTCATCCGCGCCTGCCCCCGCCACAATATGTTCAACGGGTACACCCATATAGGCAGCAATAGCCTGGCGGAGAGCCCGGCTTTCAGGGTCCGGATATATGTTGCCCCAGCGCAGATCAGCCAGCGCCTTTTTCGCTTGAGGCGCAAGGCCGTAAGGATTTTCGTTGGCATCCAGTTTAATTATTTGCTCGGGGCTTCTGCCCACCCGTTCTGCAATCACCTCAAACGGTTCAATCGGCACATAGGCAGGAATTTGCTCAAACCGACGACTGACCTGCTCTTGTAAGTCTTTGATGAGCGGCTGTTTCATTTTATTAAGCCCCCTTCAAGATCAGATAATTCCGGCGGTTGATCAAGACGCAGTGCCTGCGTCATCTTCAGGCAACGCGGGGGTTCTTCATCAAAAATATAGGTGACTGGCACAACCACCACGCCGCTCCCGCCAACCGCGCGCAGTTCGTTCACCGCCCGGTAAATATCATTCTTTTCGACGACCACATGCACGGCATACCAGTCTCCATTGCCGTGAGGTGTGAAAACCGGTGAAATGGTCGGTCCCTGTAAGCCATGCAATGTGCTGTGGTCAAAAATACGCTGAGCCACAGCCTGGGCAGAAGTGCCGCGCATATTGGCAAATACCGAGTAATTAGTACTGCCTCGTAAGTGAGCTTCAATCAATTCCAGCAAATTGCGGGCAAGAGATTGGGCTGCTTCACTGGCCTTCAATCGGTAAAAATTCGCAATCAGCACTGCCTGAGAGTTTAGAATTTGCCCCCCTTCAATCACCTTCAGGCGATTATCTCGCAGAGTTTGCCCGGAAGCCACCAGATCACTGATCATATCGGCATATCCAATCGCCGGAGCCGTTTCGAGAGTGCCTTCGGCTGAAATCAGTGTAAAAGGAATTGCATACCTGCTTAAGAATTTTCCGGTCAGGCGCGAAAACTTGGTCGCAACCCGCAGCGGACGTCCTAACCGGCGGGTGTAGGTTTGCAGTCCTTCCATCGTTGTCACCCCCTCCCAGCTTTCCGGGATAGCCAGACTCAAGGTGCAGCCCCCAAAACCCAATGCCTCATGCAAAATCAGTATGGAGGTCGGCTCGGGGTTCTTTTCCATCACCATATCCAGGCCGGTAATTCCAAAATCAACACTACCATCCGCCACGCTGGCCACAATATCGCCCGGTCTTTGAAAGAGAACTTTCAAATCCGGCAAATCCGGTAATACGGCTTCATACTGGCGTGGATTTGGCTTATATACTCGTAGACCGCAAGATTCCAGAAAAGTCAGCGCGTCTTCAGATAGACGTCCTTTAGAGGGGAGAGAGATACGGAAAGTTGTCATAAAATACCTGCCTCACAAAATTCATAAATAAAAACCCCCGCCGATTGGCGGGGGTTGGCTGGATGACGCAAAACCTGACTCAACCACTCACCGAATCGGACAGCGGAGGTATATGGCGAAATGATGATGATGCAGTGAATTGGGAGATGTCATGTCAGGTTTCATGGTTTTATTTTAATGACAGGAGTCTGCAATTGTCAAGCAATTTCCACATTTGATATTAAGAAGGTTTATACAATTTTGTTGATCATAACAAATTTCTCATTCAGCAACTTTTTCCCTCACTTTTCGTAAAAGGAGTGTGAAGTGAGAGAAGTGAGAAAGGAAAAAACAAGTGGACAATCGCCCCGGCTGCTTATCTGGTTTATTGAAATTGTTACTCCTGGACCGCCTGTTTAACTGGTTGCAATCCAGAATTGGGTTTGGAAGTGGTTCCTGCCTTGGATGTGGTTGCGGTGTGTTTCTGCTGATTTTGTTTTTCCTGCTGGCACTTTCGGTCATTACCGGAACCGATTGGTTGCGCATTGGCTTTTAAGTTGACCCTGATTCACGCCTTCAGAGGTTGAGGTTTAATGACCCGCCTGTGATTTTGGCATCCATTTAAGGTTTGGATTTCATTAATCCATTGCCTTTCAAAAAAAACACGCAACGGTCTCCTCACCGGTACAGTCAAATACTGCTTGCCTTTAAGGTTCTACAACTCAAACCCTGTTGGTTACTTTATAGTAGAGTAGAATCAAAAGAGCCACCGAAGGGACTCGAACCCTTGACCAGACGTTTACGAAACGCCTGCTCTACCGTCTGAGCTACGGTGGCGTGGTCGAAATTATACCAGCACACAGATTTTTCGGGCAAGGATTTTTCCAATGAACGTTGCCATGATCTCCTACCACACCTGCCCTTTGGCTACCCTGGGCGGTAAAGATACCGGCGGAATGAATGTGTATGTGGCTGAATTGACTCGATTTTTAGGGAAAGCCGGCATCCATGTGGATGTCTTTACCCGTTCCCAGGATGAACACGTTCCGCATGTTTTGCATAACCTGGGTTACGGTAATCGGGTTGTTCACATTCCCGCCGGACCGGAAATCCCTCTCCCCAAAAAGGAACTTGCCAGTTATCTGCCGGATTTTGTTCAAGGCATCCTCAATTTTACCCGTACAAAGGGATTGCAATATGATGTCATTCACAGCCATTACTGGATGTCCGGAATCGCAGCAGAAAAGCTCAAAGCCGAGTGGAACACACCCATCATCCATATGTTCCATACTCTCGTTCTTATGAAAAACCGGGTCGCCCGTTCACCAGAAGAAGTCGAAGGGGATTACCGGCTGGAAGGAGAACGGAGAATTTTACAAACCGCTGACCGTATTATCGCTGCCACACCGGCAGAGCAATCTCAACTGGAATTTCTATATGGAGCCAATTCTAAAAAACTGCGCGTGATTCCTCCCGGTGTGGATTTGAGCCGCTTTTATCCCATTCCGCGCGATGAGGCACGTGAGGTCATCGGTGTCCCCATCAAAAACCGGATGATCTTGTTTGTGGGGCGAATTGAACCACTCAAAGGGTTGGAAACGCTCATCCGCGCCGTTGCCTGGATGCAGCAAGCCTCCGAACTGCTTTGCTGTCCACATTCTCTGGTAATTGTTGGTGGCGATCCGGAGGAGAGTGAGCTCAGCGTCAACGCTGAAATGGCCCGCTTACAAAATCTCGTCAAAAGCTTGGGTTTGCGTGATTTCGTCCTGTTCCTCGGCAAACGCGACCAGGAATCGTTGCCCTATTACTACTCCGCTGCCGATGTCGTTGTTGTTCCTTCACATTATGAATCGTTTGGCATGGTTGCTCTGGAAGCAATGGCGTGCGGTACACCGGTAGTGGCTTCCCAGGTGGGGGGGTTGGCCTTCCTGGTTCAGGATGGCATAACCGGTTTCGTCATCCCCGATGGTGAGCCGGAAATTCTCGGCAACCGCCTGAAGGAACTCATCCTCAACCCCGAACTGCGGGATCGGTTGGGAGAACAGGCAAACCTGCTGGCACAATCCTACTCCTGGGAACGAATCGCCAGCGAAATCAAGTCGGTTTATCTGGAAGTGTTGAATCTACCACCCGGAGGAGAACGCGGAACTACACGCTTCTATTCTCCGATATAAGCCAGTGAATCTTAAAGCGGCATTCGGAAAAATACAATCATCACCATCAATGTACAGAACCAAATCCCCACCGCAGCCCACAGATGATGAACCCGACTTTCGGCTTTTAAGAACATCCACATCAGGAAAAAGATCAAGCCAGAAAGCGAAATAAATCCGGTCAGATAATAACTCCACTGGAAAAACTCAAAACTTTCAGCCAGAAAAGCGTGAATACCCAACCAGAATCGCAGCGTCCAATCAACCAGAAACACAAAAGCCAGAAACCTCAACCCCAATGGAAAGACGGTTTTCCACAAGGTTGTAACGACCAGAACAGCCAAAAGCAGAATCATAGCCTCAACTTCCATTGAAACGGTAATTTCCCCCAAACGCCCGGAAGTATTGACCGCAAACCACAACAAAAGACCGGAAATCACTCCATACCAGGCGCGTGTAATTTCATCAAAGCGCAATTGCACACATTTGCCTAATGTGTAAACCCCCCCGGCGAGAATAATCAACGTATAGATTAGTAATCCCGGTGTACCGAAAACAATTTTGACCGGTATAAAAAGAAGATTGAACAACAGGGTCAGCAAAATCATCACCAGGGCCGGCAAAATACCGTCATACAACTTGCTTTTCCACAACCTTGGCCCAAACCAGTTCTGTTCAAATAGAGCGGGAATATTCAACTTAAACACTTTATAGAAACGGCCTTCTACCGGCTTGGTTTCATTCAGGCCGCTTTCGTAACCTGAAACAGCGACCGATTGCCTGAACGAATAAAGGGTTGAATCTTTTGTGGGGGATGAATCTTGTACGGACTGGAGGCGTTTCAACATAGTGATCTTCCCGCCTTAAAACAAACATCGAATTGCAGAAATTTCTTGAATTAATACTAAACCAAAGCCGGTTCACAATCAATTGTTCAAACTTACAATTTGTGTTCAGTTTTTTTAGGGTAGTTTATCAGGTCCCAAATCTATCAAAGCGCAGACGGAGGATTGTCCAGCCGCAATCCGTACCCGCGCACCGTGATCAGATAAGCGTGATTGGGGTCTAACACCGCCAAACGATCTCTTAACCGTCTCACCAGCGCATCTAAAGCCTGTTCTGAAACACCTACGGCTTCCTCATCCCCCCATACTGCCAAGACCAGATCCTGTCTTGAAACAACTTTTCCTTCGTTGTCATATAACGCTTCCAAAAGTCGAAATTGGGGAACCGAAAGCGGTGGTAAAAGTTCCTCTCCATTGACCCATACCCGCCGCGAAAGTTTATCCAAAACCAACCGTTTATTGAATTCATGTTTCACTTCTTCAATGGGTAATTCAAATTCAGTTCCCAACGGCAAGGTTGAATCGGAACTAAGGTATACAAAATACTGAACCAGTGCAATTTGAACCACATCACCATCTTGAAGAACAACCGGTTCTTCAACTCGTTTGCCATTTCGGTACGTTCCATTTTTGCTGGAAAGATCGTGAAGAATGGTTCGATCTGCACGCACTTCAAAGCGGGCATGATAGCGTGAAACCTGCCGGTCCGGAATGACCAGATCACAATCCTTTTCACGCCCAATCGTCATTCCATCAAAAATATCCCACCGCTTTCCGTTCAGCGGTCCACTCTGTGCAATCAGTATTGGTTGATCAACGAGATGTGAATCCACTGCCCGTCTCCAAAGTACAGGATTGGGAATGATTGCCTCACCCAGTAAGGTATAATATATCAAAGAATCGATACTTTGTGTAAAAGTAATTTTCAGGCATTCTGGTTACGCGCCGAAAATGAAGCCAGATTGCCTATCCCATCAAACAGGGATTGGACCAATGCCCTTGCCTCTAAAATCTGGAGAAGTCTTGCGGGGTCGTTATCGCATTGTCCGTATTATCGGGCAAGGCGGTATGGGCAGCATTTACCTTGCAGATGATCTGCGCCTGGAAGGGCGTCAGTGCGCCCTCAAAGAAGTTGAACACGACCGTTCGCTACCTCCTGATTTATTGCAAGAGGCTCGCGAACAGTTTTTCCGCGAAGCCACTGTTCTGGCAAGATTGGATCATCCCAATTTACCCAAAGTTTCCGACTTTTTTTCCACCGGTTCGCGCGATTATCTTGTCATGGATTTCATCCCCGGCCGAGATCTGCGCACCCTCATGCTGGAAGCCAAACAACAAAACCGTTTCCTTTCTGAAGCCGAAGTTCTCAATTGGGCTGACCAGCTGGCCAGCGCACTTTCCTACCTTCACAGTCAAAACCCGCCCATCCTGCACCGCGATATCAAACCGTCCAACTTAAAAGTGACACCCAGCGGGTTGTTAAAACTGGTGGACTTTGGGCTGGTTAAGGTACTTGCCCCAGGGGAAGTGACCATTACCGTTCTTCAAGGACAGGGAACCGCACTCTACACTCCGCTTGAACAATATGGCGGGGATAGCGGGCATACCGATGTGCGCAGCGATATCTACGCCTTTGGTGCAACTCTCTACCACCTCTTGACCAATGAACCACCCGCTGATGCCCGCGAACGCTTCCTCGACCCCAGCCGGTTGATTCCACCCCGCCAAATCAATCCCGATATCTCCCTGCGAACAGAACGCTGTATTTTATGGGCAATGGGTCTTCATCCGGATGAGCGCCCCGAGTCAGTAGAGGCTTTCCGTAAAAGCCTGCTGGGAGACCGACATACCCTCCCACTGCTCAAAACACAAACCACATCACCGTGGAGTTTCATCAATTATCCGCTGGAGCAAAGTCTCATTGCAATTACCGCCTTCCTCATGGTTCTCAGTCTTTTGATGACCTTGCTGCGTTAATTTTTTCGGTTTGGTGGCTGGGCTTTTTGTAAACGCATCTGCCACAACCACCCAATCCCCCAGCCACTTAACAAGCCGACCAGACTGGTGATGACCACTCCCCATCGGCCAGCCTGTTCAAACGGCGCTAATGGCACAAACCAACCGCTGACCAGATAAAGATATGCCACAATTCCCCCAATGACTGCCATCATTCCCCAACGGAAGCCCCAACGCAATGAAACCCGCCGCTGCCCAATGAAGGCAATTCCTGCGCCGCCTCCCCCAACCATCAGCAGCATAATGATCCAATCGCTAAACCCATAATCAACCGTTACCTCAGTAATCTCCTCCACATCCTCAGTAGGTTGGATCGTTGGCGTAATGGTCGGTGTTGGTGTTGAGGTGGGCTGTGGAGTGGGAACATCGGTGGAAATATTGGCTTCGCCGTTTTGGGTGTTGATGGTAATGATCTGGGAAGTCATTGCCGGTTCGCTGACTACACGAATTTCAATGGTTGCCGGGAGAGTTATGCGGTAGCTTGCTCTGGCAATTCCTCCGGTTGTCACGGTTTCAATTTGTTGAGTTGCACCGCTCTCGCCCAATGTATTGATCATAAAACGGACGATGGTGCCATCCGGTACTGGATTGCCGTTTTGATCAATGATCACCCCCGTTCGAAACGGCACCACATCCCCCACCTTAAACTCTGGGATTTGGGTTGGTTGAGGTGTGGTGGTCGTTGTAGCTTCCACATTTTCAGTGGGAGGCGGAAAATCAAAATATAGCGGAATGACCTGAAGCGGGTTGGGTGAAGTAACCCGAATAATATCGTAACCGATACCAGGAATGGAAACTGGAGAAGCCCCGTTAGCGCTTTGCTCCTGAAACAGAATTCGGGCTGCCGTATCCACAAATGCCGGTATTTTACTGTACAAACCGTAATAGGCAGTTAATTTGGCGATATCGGTGGCATCCAGTAAATAAGGCGCCCCAAAGGCAAAAACAATCACCTTTTTATTGACAATCAAATCGGGGCGCTCATTCAATAATCGCCTCAAGGCTTGCGATTCTGGACGCGTGGAGCTATCCCCCGTCAACGCGAAAACCACCCATTCAGCATCTGCCAGATTAACCCCCAGCGCGGCTAAACCCTCCGGATTATTCAAATAAGTGTTGAGATCGAGAAAAGAATAAGAAAACAGGTATCCCTGAATGATCGACCCACCCGCCGCTGGGCCGTACAAACGGATTACGGCATTTTTCAGGCTGTCAACCGACAAAATCCACTGATCTCCGCATGTGCTGCACTGACGGGCATTGACGACATCGGTGAAAAAGATGATCTGATCGCGGCTTTCCGGCGGGCGCGGCAAACGGATATTTAATTCCGCGGCTGAAGGGCTGAGCAGCGTTGCTGCCTTACGGGCAACTTCCAGCGCTACCGATTGTGAACGACCTACCTCCGCCAGCTGGCTGGCTGGCGGAAGGACCCTGTCCACGCGAAACTCGCCAAACAGACGCAATTTCAATTTCAAAATACGTTCCACCGATTGATCCACTCGTTCGGCGAAGGCAGGATCTTCGCGGTATTTTTGTGCGAACGAATCCACAACCCGCATGATGGTGGTAGCGCTATCCGGGTCCGTAGGTTCGATGAAATTGTTCAAATAAAGCAGATCGTTTCCGGCAAGGAAGGCGTTTCTGGCAACCGCCCGGGCATCAAAGGTTTGGCCGGTAGGATCATAGAACCGCCTCACTGCATTACTGCCTAAATTATCACTGACAATAACCCCCCCTTGTTGATACCATGTCGCTGCCGGCTCCAGCGTTAACACCTGGCGCATCGCCTCTGCGTCCAGGCTGACTGGTGGTGTAATTTCGCGGATATTTTCCTGCAAACCCTGATAGCGGATGTGCGAAACCATCACCCCATCAACACGGGCTTTGCTCTCCATATCTGCCTGCATGGAAGCAAAAAACGGTGCCAGTTCAATTTGACGGAGCGCGTCCAGTGACTTGCGAACGGTTGCTACTTCCTCCTCCGGCAAACGGTCAGAGGCCCCTCTTCCGGGAAAGTGCTTGGCTATTACTGCCATTTGATCGCGGCTGCCCTGGTGCAGGCCGCGCACGTAAGCTTTGCCCATTTCCCCCACCCAAAAAGGATCACCCCCAAATGTTCGAACGCCAAGGGTGTTGGCTGAGGTCGCCGTGACTTCTAACACATCCAGGGAAGGCCCCAAATATAAATTAAATCCAATCGCCCGCAGTTCCTTTCCCATAACATTACCAACAGCTTCAGCCATGGAAGGATTCCAGGTCGCCCCAATAGCCATCAAACTGGGCAGGGATGTCATGCCACTGAAAATTTGGTCATTGGGGTAGAGATCTCCTTCTTGTGAAATGCCAATGAACAGGGGAATATAGGGGAGTGTTTGGGAACCGGCGCTACGGTCTTGAGTTTGCGAAGCGTCCCAAACATGATTTTGTAAAGCGCGGATCAGCTCAGCCGCTTTTGGCACGGTATTACCCGCCACTTCAAAATTATCATTGTCGGCCCGCAGAACAACACCTCCCACTTTATAATCAACGATAAGTTTGTAAACTGGTGAATCGCGCCGCGCATCGGTGCCTTTGAAAGTCACCAAAAACAACTGGCCGACCTTTTGTTCCGGCGACATTTGATCCATGATCAGCCTGACGCGGGTATCCAATTCGCTTTGCGGCTCAAACGCCGCGTGAGCAACGAAATTCTGCCGCGTGCCCAAAGCAGCCTGTGCCATGATAAACACAAGGAATACAAGGATATTCAAACATTTCCGGATGGACGGGAAGAACTTTTGCATGCTCACATTTGATTTCGAATTTTCTGGGCGGTAAGGGGATCATCGGTAAAAATCCCATCAACCCTATCCTGAAATAGCCGTTCAATATCCTGCGGTTCGTTCACCGTCCAGACATGAACACGCCGATTTCGCTGGTGTTCTTTTTGGATAAAACCCGCGCTGGCATCCTTTAAATTGGGGTGGATAATCTGAGGTGCAAACCATCTACCGATGAATGAACGTGCCAGCCATCCAGCAGTTCCTTCCAATGCCAGAATGCCCACCGGACAATCCGGCAGCTCCCGCCGGACCCGTATCAGATTAAATGGATTGAAAGACGAGAACAAAACCCATTCTTCGAGTTGATATTCTTTAACCAGCGTTGCTACCTTCTCTGGAAGTTGATCGCGCGGGGTCGCATAGTTCGTCAGTTCAACATTAATGAATAGTTTTTTACCCAATTCCTCAAATACCTGTCTTAGGGTGGGTACAGGCTCGCCTCGAAATTCCTCAGAAAAATGGCTGCCGGCATCCATTTGTTGAAATTCCCGCACGCTGAACTTCCGCACTTCTCCTTTTGCATTGGTAGTACGGTCAACTGTGGTATCGTGGATTACGATAACTTCACCATCCGCTGAAAGTTTGGCATCCAACTCAATGGCCTCCACCCCTTGCTGCGCAGCGAGGCGAAAGGCTGCCATTGTATTTTCGGGAGCATAAGCTGATGCGCCGCGGTGAGCAAAAATGACTGGTTTGGGTAGTTCAAAGAGTCGATTCATAATTCCACAAAGTAGGATTTAACTGCCCGGTCAATCAATTCTTTGGTCATTTCTGGTTCCATTCCAAGGTAGCGCGAAATATCCAGAATCTGGTCGCACAAATCCCGTGGATGCGAAGCACGCAACTTGCGGTTTGCCTTGATGTAGTACTCCTGCAACAGGTAGGCCAGCCCTTGATCGTTATAAGCAACTCCTTTTTGAGCCGCAACCCGCTTAAAAATTTCGCGGTACTCCTCGTAAGTCGGATCGGTAATCTCAATTTTATGGCGCAGGCGGCGCAAAAAGGCTTCATCTACCAGCTCTTTTGGCGGCAGATTGGTTGAAAAGATCACCAGCACATCAAACGGCACTTCAAATTTCCTGCCGGTGTGCAGACTCATGTAATCAATCCGGTTTTCAAGCGGCACAATCCAGCGGTTAAGCAAGTCACGAGGCCGCACCTGTTGCCGGCCGAAGTCATCAATCAGTAAAATCCCGCCGTTTGCCTTAATCTGGAAGGGAGCTTCATAGTATTTCAGGGTGTCATCAAAGACCAGATCAAGACCCGCCATGGTTAATTCACCGCCGGTGACGATGAACGGCCGCCGGATTTGAACCCAGCGCGGATCACGACGCACCGTGGAACGCATCCCACCCGTAGCTTGCACGGAGGCATCTTCTTCCCCCGCCAGTTGGTGGTTGACCGAATCATACAGGGTAATCACCTGACCATCCACGTAAATTGCGTAAGGGATGTACATTTTCTGAGCCTGAATCAGGTTTCCAATCGCGCGCGCTATGGTAGTTTTCCCATTCCCCGGCGGACCATACAGGAAAATGGACATTCCCGAATTGACCGCCGGTCCCAATCGCTGGTAAGTATCTTCGGAAAGAACCACATGGGAAAGCACCTGCCGCATCACCCGGTTCGTCACCTGCAGCCTGCCGCGGCTTTGCCGTCGAATTGCATCGTTGTACATCTCCAACGGTACAGGCGCCGGACCGGCATATTGCGAACGTTCGATAGCCTCTCTCGCCCGTGCAATACCCGCTCCCGTGATGGCATAAATGTAGGCGCCTTCTCCTACTCCGGCTTGTGAAGAACGCACCTCAATTAATTTTTCGCGCTTAAGCGCATCCAGAATCAGGCTGAGCACACCCGTAAACGGCAGGGCAATTTCTTCTGCCAGCTTGAAGCCGCTCATGTATCCCTGAAAGTAAAAAATTTTCAGCGCCAGGTCCTGAAGCCACAATGGATTTAAACCGGTATCTTCAATCGTGTTAATTGGCGGTGGCACAAATGGACCGGTGGCTACTGGTGTGGCTGCAGAAGTGGGCGGGCGAGTCATTTTGGTCATCCTACCCCTCCAGAGATCGTATGCATAACCATTTCATTTTTGAAATTTAATATCATGGAAATTCTCATAACGACATCCAAATTATAGCACGCCATGCCTTGTTGATTTGCTGTTCATCCCTTATAATTCCCGCCATGAAAATTTCTGTCATCATACCAGCATATAACGAACGAAATACAATCTCCGAGATCATCAAACGCGTTCAGGCAACAGGACTGGCTGATGAAATTCTGGTTGTGGATGACGGCTCCAAGGACGGAACCAGAGAAATTTTAAGTGAACTGCAACAGCAGGGACAAATCCGCACGATTTTCCACGAAAATAATATGGGAAAAGGCGCAGCCGTCAGAACCGGTATTCAGAATGCCAGCGGGGATGTGATCATCATCCAGGATGCCGATTTGGAATACGACCCGCGGGAATACCCCAATCTTTTGCAACCGATCCGCGAGGGTATCGCAGAGGTAGTATACGGTTCGCGTTTTTTAGGCGCTGCCAGGCGTCCAATTTTATTTTGGAACATGGTTGCCAATAAACTGCTGACCACGTTCACCAACATCCTGTATAACAACATTCTCAGTGATATGGAAACCGGTTACAAAGTCTTCAAGCGGGATGTGATTAAGGATATTCCGCTTCATGCCCGCCGGTTTGAGTTTGAACCGGAGTTCACCGCCAAAATCCTCAAGCGCAAAATCCGCATCTACGAAGTGCCGATTGCCTTCAATCCGCGGGATTACTCGGAAGGCAAGAAAATCAAACTGTGGGATGCCTTTGAGGCATTGTGGGCATTAATCAAATATCGCTTCGTGGATTGATCATCCCCAAAAACACAATTCAGTCGCTGCCAGCCGGTTTGATATCCACCACATTGAGCTGCAAATTCTCGCGGCCGTTGTAGGTGTTCAGCTCAAAGCGGTAGAGGATATCCACCTCTTTTGGTAAACCGGATTCCATCCAGTGCCCCTGCCGGAAAGCAACCGCATCATAGGTTATCCATCCATCGGTAACCAGAAATTTCAGGTGCTTGCCATCAGCCCCAATCGCCCGAGGGTTGAGAGTCCTGACATTGCGCGAAACAAAGTAAACCTCCGGATTATCCATTCCGGTTGGCTCCAGTAGATGCAAATACTTCAAAAACTCGGGATGCAGTTCGCCCAGCGGCAACTCCACATCTGCCCGCAACACGGGACGTAAATCCAAATCCCCCAATTGATCAGCGGCAATTTTGGCCAGCCGTAGTTTAAGCTCAGGCAGGTGGTCTCGATGAATAGTAAAGCCCGCCGCCAGCGCATGCCCCCCATGATGCACCATCAGGTCTGCACAGGCATCCAACGCCTGGGTAACATGAAAAGCAGGAATACTGCGGCAGGAAGCCCGCACGTACTCACCGTTGATGGTTCCAACCACCGCCGGACGGTAGTAACTTTCGGTCAACTTGCCAGCCACCAAACCCACCACACCGGGGTTGAAACTGGTATCAAAGGCAAATAAAATTTCTTCAAATTCCTCTTGCTGGATGAGCTCTTCGGCTCGCTGCTGCATTTCAGCGGTTATTTTCTGTCTTTCACGATTCTGGTCATCCAAACGCTGCACCAGGAGCCCAATTTGTTGAACATCTCGTTCTAAAAGCAGCTGATAAGAAGCCAGCGCTGATTCCAACCGTCCGGCAGCGTTTAATCGCGGGGCTAAACCAAAGCCAATATCTGCTGTGCTCAGAGTCGAAGGCGTCAATCTGGCCGCCTGTGCCAGTGACCGCAGGCCCGCACGCCAACCACGCCTCAACTCCTTCAACCCTGCCCGCACCAGCATCCGATTCTCACCGGTCAAAGGCACAACATCCGCTACCGTGCCTAAAGCCACCAAATCCAGCCCAAATCCTTCATAAGGCAGTTCTTTCAAACAGCGCTGCACCAATGCCTGAGCAATTTTATAGGCCACCCCCACACCCGCCAGATTTTTCTCCGGGTATAGATCACCTTTTTGTTTGGGGCAAATCACAAACTGGGCTGCGGGAATTTGCTCCAATGGGTGATGGTGATCGCTGATAATTAAATCCAGCCCAATTTGCCTGGCATGTTCCGCCTCATCCAGTGAGCGAATCCCGCAATCCACGGTCAGCACCAGTTGTGTACCCTGCTCCCGCAAATAATTTAACGCTTCGATGTTTAACCCGTAACCTTCATCAAAACGATTGGGAATATAAGCTGTAACATTCCCACCAAGCAGCTGTATGATTTCCACCAGTAAAGCGGTTGCGCTGACTCCATCCACATCATAATCCCCATAAACTGCAATGGCTTCCTTCCGGTCAATTGCATAGGAAAGCCGTTCCACCACCCCATCCATATTCAACAGCAGCATCGGGTCATAAAAATTTTCACCCGGGTTGAGAAAAGCCATTGCCTGATCGGTGTTTTTAATACCGCGGTTATACAAAACCTGACGAAAGAAAGGAGGATAATAGCTTAAAGCCTGTTCGACCTCGGCAGGAATTTTTTCTGCAAGTTTCCAGCGCTTTGATGCAACTTTTTGCATGATTATCCTTTTCCCTCATCTGTATATAAAAATATCCGCGGCAGACGGTCTGCCATGCCGCATACCACTTCATAGTTGACCGTTCCCCATTCTCTGGCAACATCTTCAGCCGTGCGCTGAAGTGAACCCTGTTTTCCGATCAACACGACTTCATCCCCCACCTGCACACCAGCCAATCCATCCAGCGAAATCATGCATTGATCCATACATACCGACCCGACCACGCGAGTCTCTTTCTTGTGAAGAAGCACCTTATTACCCATCACCCGGCGGAAACCATCCGCATAACCAATCGAAATCGTGGCTATTTTTTCGGTTTTCGTCGTGCGATAGCGATAGTTATACCCAACCCCTTCGCCGGCTGCCAGATCTCGTATACTGGTAATCCGCGCCTTAAGGGTCAGCGCCGGCTTGAAAGTACCCGGCAACTTGGTTTCGGGAGACGGATGCAAACCGTAAAGGGCAATTCCGCAACGCACCATGTCATAAGCTGCCTGCGGAAAATTGAAAACCGCTGCAGAGTTGGAAGCATGTACCAGCGGCGGTTTGAGCCCGGCAGAGTGCAGACCGGCTAAAACTTCTTCAAACTTTCGGATTTGCCAATCGGTTGTATCCACCTCTGGCTCATCGGCACGCGCAAAGTGCGTAAAGATGCCCTCCAATTCCAAGCCGGGCAAACTTGCTGCCCAACGGGTAAAATCCAGTGCTTCCTCTGGTGAAATACCCAATCGGTTCATGCCGGTATTGACCTTGAGGTGCACCTTCACCTTCATCCCGCGTGTATGGGTTAATTCCGAGTACTGCAACGCGGTCTGGCGGTCAAACAGGGTCAAACGGATATTTTCCTTCGCGGCTTCCAAAACATGCTCGGGCGGAGTATATCCCATTACCAGCACCGGCGCTAAAATCCAGTTAGAACGCAACCGCGCGGCTTCTTCAAAACGGGCAACCGCCAGCCATTCACCCCCAGCTCTGATCACCGCCTGTGAAACTTCAATCAACCCGTGCCCATAGGCATTGGCTTTGACCACCGCAGCCACCTTTGTCCGGCTGATTCGGCACAACTCCCGGTAATTATTTTGAATTGCACTTAGGTCAATTTCCAACCACGTTGTGAGGGCAGGGTGATTCATGCGGACAAGTATAAAACGGGCTTTGTTTTCCTGCAAGCCAAACAGAAGGTTTGCCAAATAACAGATTCCGGCTATAATCCGTTGAACTTTGTAATATCCTGTTCAGATATTGGTGGAATGACGAACTTCAACTTTGAACTAACCAGAAAAGATCACCATGCCCGTGCCGGCATTTTTCACACCCCGCACGGCGAACTGCTGACACCCGTTTTTGCGCCGGTGGGAACTCAGGCAACTGTGAAAGCAGTCACACCGGCTCAATTGAAAGAAATCGGCGTAAGCCTGGTTTTGGCAAACACCTACCACCTGTATTTACGCCCCGGCGCGGATCTGGTAGCCGAAATGGGGGGACTGCATCATTTCATGCAGTGGGATGCTCCGATTTTGACCGACTCTGGCGGTTTTCAAGTCTTTTCACTGGCGGGAATGCGCAAAATAGACGAAGATGGGGTAACTTTCAAAAGTCATATTGACGGCTCAATCCACCGCCTTACCCCCCAAAAAGCCGTTCAGATACAAGAACAACTCGGCGCAGATATTATCATGGCATTTGACGAATGTGCCCCGCCTTATGACCGCGCCTACAACGAACAGGCACTTCGCCGCACGCACCTGTGGGCTGAAGGCTGCCTTTCCGCTCAAACCCGCCGCGATCAAGCTCTGTTTGGCATTGTTCAGGGGGGAATTTTTCCGGACTTGCGTGAGCAATCCGCCCGATTCATTTCCTCCTTAGGTTTTCCGGGTCACGCCATTGGCGGCCTTTCGGTGGGCGAAACCAAAGAAGAGATGCACCGCACGCTGGAGTTGGTCAACGATATTCTGCCGGAAGACAAACCCCGCTATTTGATGGGGGTCGGCTCTCCTGAAGACTTGATCAACGGCATCCGTCGTGGGGTAGATATTTTTGATTGTGTGCTTCCAACCCGGCTTGCCCGACATCAAGCTGCAATGACTCGCCACGGGCGCATTAACCTGATGAATGCCGTTCACGCCCGCGATCCCCGTCCGATAGATGAAAATTGCTCCTGTTATACCTGTACCCATTTCAGCCGGGCTTATTTGCGCCATTTGATTGTCGCCAAAGAAATGCTGGCTGCCACCCTTATCTCCATTCACAACATTGCCACATTAGTTTTTCTGGTACAGGATGCCCGCAAGGCAATTCTCGAAGGTACTTTTGAGCAATTTGCAGAGGAATTCCTCACCCAATACGCTCTCACAGAAAAGTCACAGGTATGAATTTTTTCCAGGCATTTGTACTCGGCATCATTCAGGGAATCACCGAATTTTTGCCCATTTCCAGTTCGGCTCACCTGGTACTGACCCCGTTCTTTTTCGGTTGGCAAATCCCGGAAGAGCAAATCTTCCCCTTCGATGTGCTGGTTCAGGTTGGTACTCTGGTTGCAGTAATTGTCTATTTCCGCAGCGACCTGCTGACCATTCTGAGTGATGTCATTCAAGGATTGATGAATCGTCAGCCGTTTACCTCATCCTCCTCCCGTTTAGGCTGGTTGTTATTGCTTGCCAGTCTGCCGGCTGGTATTGCCGGCATTTTGCTCAAGGATTTGGTTGAAGCCGCCTTCAAAAGCCCGGTGAATGTCGCCTTTTTTTTGATTGGAACTGCAGGTCTGTTGTGGATTGCCGAGAGCATTGGGAAACGCAACCGCACCCTTGCATCCATCCGCTGGTTAGATGCCATCTGGATTGGAGCCGGGCAGGCCCTTGCGCTCTTTCCGGGCGTTTCCCGCTCAGGTGCAACGATTTCCGCCGGCATGGCACGCCACCTTGAACGCCCCGCGGCAGCCCGTTTCTCGTTTCTGATGTCCATACCCATCATGACCGCCGCCGGATTAGTCGGTCTGGTTGATTTGTTTAGACTGTCCAATTGGACAGCCTTTCTGCCTGTTATGACGACCGGCTTTTTCACCGCAGCAGTGGTGGGATATTTAGCCATTCACTGGCTGTTGGGCTTTCTTGCCCGCCGCTCACTGCGTCCTTTTGCGGTTTACTGCCTTTCCCTGGCAGTCATCACATTGATTTTTTCCTATGCGGGTTTATAAGCACTTTTTAATGTGGGTTGCATCTTTGCTGATGACAGCATGCAGCGCCAACCCCATCCCATTACCCACCTCAACCCCTTTGCCTTCTGTACAGGTTCGGCTCGACCCGCTATTGGAGTGGTCAAAGTCCGCCATGCAAATGTGCAGCCGGCAAATCCCGGAACGCAATTGGGTCATCGTTTCCGCCGACGATCCTCTTTCGACCACTGGTGAATCAACCGTCCATATTTACTGGGGATCCGAAACGAACGGCTCGCAGAACACCTTTCTCCTCACCAGTGAGCATCTTGTAATTGTTGTCAACCCAACTCTTCCGGTTACAAGCCTGAGTCTTGCCGAATTACAAGACATTTTTAGCGGAAAAATTAACCGCTGGGATGAGATTGCCGAAGATCTGCCCGCTGCTGAAATCGAGGTGTGGTACTATCCCCCAAATCTCTCGATTATGGAAAACTTTTTTCGATGGAGCGGTTTGTCGTCAGAAAATTTATCCCCCTTGGGTTTGTTTGCCCCTCATCCCCTTGAATTACGCAATGCCATTGCAGAAAACCCGCTGGCAATCGGCATTTTGACAACCCGGTGGATGGATGATACAGTTGAAGGGATAACCATTGAAGGAAATCAGAACACCTCCGAATTCCCGGTACTGGCAGCCGTAACCACATCGGATGCTTTTCTTCAAGAATGGCTCTTTTGCCTTCAAAATCAAATCCGGTAGATGAGCACCTCCCCAGCCTGTGTTAAAATGATTAACCCCCTGAGGAGGTAATCATGCCGGTAATTTTGATTTATCGTAAACAAAAATTAGAGGTTGAAGGTACGCTCACCGTGCGCGAAGCGCTCCAGCAACTGGGGTTATCACCGGAAAGTCACCTCATCGTGCGCAAGGGTGAATTGCTGAATGATAACGACGTTTTACGCAACGGAGAGGAAGTCAAAGTCATTTCGGCAATTTCGGGAGGTGCACTTTGACCACAATTCGCTGCCATAAGTGTCACCAGCGCGCTGTGATTCGGATGCGTCAGCACCGCCTTGCACTCTGCAAGGACCATTACCCTCAATGGTTCATCGAACAGACCCAACGTTTCATCGAGAAGTACCAGATGTTCACCCCGCAGGATCGTATTCTGGTGGCAGTATCTGGCGGTAAAGATTCGCTTGCATTGTGGGACGTGCTCTGGCAATTGGGTTATGATGCCGAAGGTTTTTACATCAACCTCGGTATTGACGGAGAAAAGCTCTATTCCGACCAATCCGAGCAGGCTGCCCAAAAATTTGCCGATGAACGTCATCTGAAATTGCACATTTACCGGGTAGAAGAACAGCGCGGCGAATCCGTACCTGCCATCGCCCTGCGCACCCACCGCGGCCGACAAAAGCCCTGTGCTGTGTGCGGCTTAATTAAACGCCACACCATGAATCAGATGGCACGTCAACTGGGCTTTAATGTTCTGGCAACCGCTCATAATCTGGATGACGAGGTTTCTTTCCTGTTTGGAAATCTGCTCTCATGGAATCTGCGTCAGATTCCGCGGCAATCTCCGGTTTTGGAAGCAGAGGAAGGCTTTATCCGCAAAGTAAAACCCTTCATCCGCTTCTCGGAACGCGAAACCGCTGCCTATTCCATTGTGCGCGGTATTGAATACATCGAAGACGAATGTCCCTTTGCAGAGGGCAGCAAACAACTGCAATACAAAGAACTGTTGAACCGTCTTGAAGAGCAGCAACCCGGGGTAAAATTGCGCTTTCTGTTGGGTTTCTTCAATGCCATGCAGCAAGGCTTCATTCAGCCCATTGAAGACGAACAGGGGGAGGTTATCCTCAGCCCCTGCCCGTCCTGCGGTCAGCCCACCTCCACCGGTGGATTATGCGCAACTTGCCGCCTCTTCGAGGAAGATCACCGCTAAAATCAGGCCGTCTCTAAAAAGCGTTCGATCTCCCAATCTGAAACCTGTGTTCGAAATTCGTCCCATTCGACCCATTTCGCCCGCATGAAAGCTTCATACAAACTGGGCGAAAAGGCGCTTTGAATCACCTCATCCTTTTCCAATTCCTCCAATGCTTGACGCAATGAACCGGGCAATTCAGCCACCCCTCTTTCATGGCGCTCGCTGGCATCCATCTCATACACATTCACATTATTGAGCGGTGCGGGCGGAGTTAATTGGCGATCAATCCCATCCAGCGCTGCCTTCAGCATTGCATTAAACGCCAGATAAGGGTTGCAAGAGGGATCCGGGCAGCGCAATTCTGCCCGCGTGGCTTTGTGCATGCCGGGAGTGTAGCGCGGAATACGAATCAAAGCGGAACGATTGATTTGTGCCCAGCCAATATAGACGGGCGCTTCATAACCCGGCACCAATCGTTTGTACGAGTTAACGGTTGGCGCAACCACTGCTGAAAGCGCACGGGCATGGGCCAATTGCCCGGCAATAAAGCCATACGCAATTTGCGAAAGATGGAACGGGTCGTTTTCTGCGAAGAAGAGATTATTACCATCTTTGTCAAAGAGCGACTGGTGGCAGTGCATTCCCGAACCATTAATTCCAAATATTGGTTTGGGCATAAAGGATGCAATCAATCCATGCTGGGCGGCAATGGCCTTAACCGTATATTTCAAAGTAACTACATTATCGGCAGCTTTTAATGCGTCAGCAAAGCGAAAATCAATTTCGTGCTGACCAAGGGCTACTTCATGATGACCAACCTCAACCTCTAAACCCATTGTGTTGAGAGCTTCCATCAATTCCGTGCGTACCCGTACCGCTTCATCGTTGGGAGAAAAGTCAAAATAACCGCCAACATCATGCGGCACCGGTCGAATGCTTTCGGTGCCGTTCCGCCGAAAGAGGAAAAATTCCGGTTCCGGGCCGACGTTATATGTCCAACCACGCTCTTCTTTTAACTTTTGAAGGGCACGTTTCAGACTGCCACGCGGGTCACCAGCAAAGGGAGTGCCATCCGGGTGGAAAATATCACAGAACACTCTTGCTCTCCTTAATTCGGGAGGAGACCACGGAAGCACTGCGTAGGTTTCGGGGTCAATACGCAAGTGCATGTCCGATTCCTGAATACGGGCAAAACCCTCCACAGAAGAGCCGTCAAACCAAATACCGTTCTCCAATGCGCCTTCCAGCTGTGCAACCGGTGCATCCACCGACTTGACCGAACCCAGCACATCAATAAATTGGAAAGAAATGAACTTAATGTCATCTTCTTTCACTTTTTTAAGTAAATCTTTGGCGTCCATAAAAAATTACCTCCTTTGGTTTAAAGAATAAAGGGCATGCCGGGCATGCCCTTGTTTAACAGAATTTAGAGCGCCTGCCCTTCCATCAATAGAACAGATAAGCCAATCGGCTTTTCCGGCCACTGTGCTGGCTTTGGTTCGAACGTTACCGCCGGGTTTCAGCCAGACACTTCTTCTGGAAGGGAGAAAGGAGCCTGTGACCGGGCTCCAGAGGCATCCGCTGATCCTTCGATTTTCCCCTGCAATTCAGGGTTAGCGCTCTCTTCGCAGAGAGGAACCTCCACCTCGTCATCCTGTCCCTTTCAGACAGGACTCAGCCGCTATTTCTCCGTTATTCAGTTGTAAATTGCCAAAAACTGGTATTATATTAGCAACTTCATCAACCAATGTCAAGAGGTATTTTGTAAAAAGTTGATTAAATCCTTGACGAATAGAACAAATATACTATAATGAAATCAACAAACAGGGCTTGAAATTGCTCGTATTTTAGCGGATACAGATATAATCATAATAACCAGAACTCTTCAGGAGACCATTCATGGCGCGTAAAACCCCTTCTTCCACTCCTTTACCGGCTGGCGGTGGCAATTCTCAGGATGATGCCCGTAAAGCCATGCTCGACAAGGCGCTCGGTGATATTCTCAAACGCTACGGCGATGGCGCGATTATGCGCCTTGGCGAAGCACAACATCTGGAGGTCGAAGCTATCCCCACCGGCTCGCTTTCACTGGACATTGCTCTGGGTGTCGGGGGTATTCCGCGCGGCAGAGTCACCGAAATCTTTGGCCCCGAATCATCCGGTAAAACCACCCTTTGTTTGCATCTGGTTGCCGAATCTCAACGAATGGGCGGCACCGCTGCGTATGTAGATATGGAACACGCCCTTGATCCGGCTTATGCTGCCCGCCTGGGGGTAGATATTGACAGTTTGTACATCTCTCAACCGGATACCGGCGAACAGGCATTGGAAATCACCGAAACGCTGGTGCGTTCCGGCGCGGTGGATCTGGTTGTGATAGACTCGGTTGCCGCATTGGTGCCGCGAAACGAGATCGAAGGAGATATGGGCGATGCCACAATGGGTATGCAGGCCCGCTTAATGTCTCAGGCATTACGCAAACTCTCCAGCGCGATTAACCAGACCAAAACTGCCGTAGTATTTACCAATCAATTGAGGCAGAAAATCGGCGTTATGTTTGGCAATCCAGAAACCACCCCCGGCGGTCTTGCCCTGAAATTTTACGCTTCCGTTCGGCTGGATATCCGCCGCATTCAGTCCATCAAGGTCGGAGCGGAAGTCATTGGTAACCGGGTTCGGGTAAAAGTGGTCAAAAATAAAGTTGCGCCACCCTTCCGCACAGCGGAATTTGACATTATGTACAACGAGGGCATTTCAAAGGTCGGTGATATCCTTGATCTTGCCACAGGACTGGACATCATCACCAAACGCGGGGCTTTCTTCTCCTACGGGGATATTCGCCTCGGACAGGGGCGAGAAAACGCCAAAGAATTTCTGCGCCAAAACCCAGAACTGGCACTCGAAATTGAAAACGCCGTGCGACAGCGAGCATTGGGAGGTGATATTCCCCTTGCTTTTGCATCGGATGGTGGTGATGAGGGCTTTTCAGACGATCTTTAACCTCTACGCGATGGATCATCAAAAGCCGTGTGACAGGAGATTATTTTCCATTCCGTCAAGCCTTCCAAAATTTATTCTGGCATGGGAACTCACAGTCCTGATGATGATTCTTCAGGGCTGTGTTTTTTCACCCCCCCAGCGAATCCCCGCTCCTGCCACTCAGGCTCCTCTGTTCCTGCCGCCCACTTCTGCGCCTCTGCGCAATGAACCCAGCCAAACCCCAGAACAATTCCAACCAACCCCCACTTTACCATGCGTTGATTCGCTCACATTCATCAGTGACCTGACCATCCCCGATGGCAGCATCATTCAAGCAGGTGCATCCATTGATAAGCGCTGGGAAGTTGAAAACAGCGGAACCTGCAACTGGGAGAGCGGTTATTTTCTGCGCTTAATTGCCGGAGATGAATTGGGCGCCGGTTTGCAGCTCGCTCTCACCCCTGCCCGTAGCGGAACTCGTACGGTCATCCGCATCCTTTTTCAGGCACCTGCCGAGCCGGGCAACTATCGGAGTGCCTGGCAAGCCCATAATCCCCAGGGCCAACCCTTTGGTGACCCGATTTTTATAGACATTGTGGTTGAGCCTTGAAGAATAACCTTCATGAAAAGCTCCTCATCCACCCAAGCCGGTAGTGCTGTTCCACTGATTTTGTTGTGGATTGGAGCAATTCTGGTCTTATCAGTCCTCCTCATGATTGGATTCGAACTTATATTGATTGAGGTCAATCCAATTGCCCGACCCTCCGTAGAATATTCCCCGCAAACCTCCTCACTCCCAATATTACAACTCGGTTCCGGTGGTTATCCGATCACACCCACCCCTTTTCAACCCCTTCCAACCTCTACCCCTACACCCATTCCATCCCCCACAAGCCAACCGACCCTTTCACCTTCACCCATCCCAACCGTAAAAATTCCGGCCTCCGCACGAATCGAAGCCATTCGCGGCTTTCCACAAACCCTCAACCTTTCCTGCGAATCCCGTTCAGCAGTGGATTGGGCTGGTTTTTTTGGTGTTTCAATCAACGAATTGGAGTTTTTATCTCAACTGCCCCAGTCCGATGACCCCAATAAAGGCTTTGTTGGCAATCCCAACGGCCCGGGGGGTTTAATCCCTCCCAACCCTTACGGTGTCCACGCCGCCCCGGTTGCAGCCTTGCTACGAGCGTATGGTTTGCCCGCTGAAGATATTGCGGGGTTAACCATTGACCAAATTAAAACTGAAATCGCCGCAGGCCGCCCCGTCATTGTATGGGTTATTTTTGGAACCATGCCCGGTTCTGCCCTGCAGTACACAACTCAGGCAGGGGAAGTCGTCAGTGTTGCGCCAAACGAGCATACCGCCATCATCATCGGATATGATCCTCAGGGAGTTACCCTGCTGGATGGAGCGGCAATTTACTGGCGATCCTGGGATACCTTTCTTCAATCTTTTATGGTCTTAGGCAATATGGCAATCATCTACCGTAGTCAATAAGGCTCTTCTGAAAAATTTTTGGGAAATGACCGCTTTTCTTATGCGCAATCAGCATAATCCGCCCTGAGAACGCCCTTTTTTCGCTATAAATTCCGTTACAATATAATCATGCAGGTTATTCTGACACATGAGCAAGCCGATTTTGACGCCATTGCCGCGTTACTGGCAGCTCATATTCTCAATGAGCGTGCCTTACCAGTATTGCCCCGCCGCATAAATCGCAATGTGCGCGCTTTTCTGAACCTCTATGGGGCTGAACTACCCTTCATTGAAGCTCGTGATCTTCCTCCCGAGGATATTGACATTGTTACACTCGTGGATACCCAATCTCTGATCACCCTTAAAGGGATGAAAGAGGACACCCTCGTTCATGTGATTGACCACCATCAAGCCCGTGAAGACCTGCCGTCCGATTGGACGCTCATCATCGAACGGGTTGGTGCTACAACCACCCTGCTGATCGAAGATATTCAAGATCATAATGGTCCCTTGAATAATTTGCAGGCCACATTGCTGCTGCTCGGCATTTATGAGGATACCGGCAGCCTGACCTATAGCAGCACCACCCCGCGCGATTTACGTGCAGCAGCCTTTCTACTGGAACAGGGTGCCAGTTTAAGCCTGGCAGATGAATACCTTAATCCGCCCCTCTCCGAGCAGCAACGCGAACTTTACAATCGTCTCTTACAAAATTCCGAAAGCCTGCACATCCATGGGCAACACATCATCATTGCCAGAGCCGATGCCCGCGACATCAACGAGGAAATTTCCAGTATTGCCCACAAATTGCGTGATTTGTTAGACCCGGACGCCTTGTTTCTAATGGTGAATACCATTGAAGGCATCCGCATTGTGGCCCGTTCTGCCACTGAGCGCATCAATGTCGCTAAAACCGTTGCCCTGTTTGGCGGGCGCGGACATGAAAAAGCAGCCGCTGCACTGATTCGCACCGGCGATAAGGCTGCTCAATCCACAGCCGACCTCGAAGAGGTATATAACCGGCTGGTTGAGGTACTCCCCTCCATTGTTCAACCAGCCATTACGGTTGGAAAAATCATGTCCCGCAATCCGCGTGTACTTAAACCGGAAACCTCTGCCCAGGAAGCCGCACGCTGGATGCAGCGCTACGGATATGAGGGCTACCCGGTTGTCAAAGACGGGCGGGTGGTCGGATTACTGACTCGTCGGGCGGTGGACCGTGCCTTAGCCCACAAACTTAACCTGCCCGCCATCAGTCTCATGGATGCCGGCGAGTTCTTTGTCACCCCAGACACGCCCCTACCCCATCTTCAGCAGCTAATGGCAGACACCGGCTGGGGTCAAATTCCTGTGGTTGACCCGGAAACCCGCCAGATCATTGGTATTGTTACCCGCACCGATTTGCTCAAACAAATTGGACGCGAGGACACCATTCAAACAGAGAGAAAAAATTTTGCCGACCGACTGGAAAAAGCCCTGCCGCCGGCTCGCCTGGCCCTGATCAAAACCATTGCTGAAGAAGCCCTCCACCACCACTTGCCAATCTATGTGGTAGGTGGTTTTGTCCGGGATCTCATTCTGGAACGCCCCTCGATAGATTTCGATCTGGTTGTTGAAGGAGATGCCATTGCGCTTGCCCGCGCGTTGGAAAAGAAATACGGTGGAAAAGTAACCAGTCACAGCCGCTTTGGCACAGCCAAGTGGCAAATCGGCTCTATACGCTCGGAACTGATTGAAAAAATAAAAGGCGATGGCGGACTGAAAGCCGAAGACTTGCCCGACTCCCTGGATCTCATCAGCGCCCGCACCGAGTTTTACAATTATCCGACCGCTTTGCCAACCGTCGAGCGTGGCAGTATTAAACTCGATTTGCACCGCCGGGATTTTACGATCAACACGCTTGCCCTGCGTCTGGATGGACGTCATTATGCCACGCTCTACGACTTCTGGGGCGGGATGAATGACATCAAGAAAAAACTGGTTCGCGTTCTTCATTCACTTTCCTTTGTAGATGACCCAACCCGCATGTTACGCGCTGTCCGCTTTGAGCAACGTTTCAACTTCAGAATTGAAAGCCGCACACTTCAGTTGATGAATGAAGCCCACGACCTGCTGAAACAGGTTTCCGGTGACCGGTTGCGCCACGAGCTTGACCTGATTCTTGCGGAAGAAAATCCAATCAGCGCCCTCAATCGGCTGGAGGAATTGAACCTTCTTTCAGCGATTCATCCGGACCTCCACTGGGATTCATCTGCATCGAAAGCGTTGCTGCGCGTCCTCAAAGAACCGCTTGATCCCGCCTGGCAACTTCCCGAAGTGCTGGGGAATCAATCCATTCGGAATGCACTGGCCTACATGGTCTGGTTGATACCCTTCCCACCCGAAAGCAGCCGTGCAATTTGTGAACGGTTAAAGTTAAGTCATCACCTTCAAAACGCTATTCTTTCAGGAAACCTCCTGATGGCTGAATTGCCGGATTTAGTCGGTCAATCCCCCAGCCGGGTAGTTGCCCGTCTTGAAGAAGCCCCCCTGCCAGCTCTTTACGCAATCATTTGTCTTTGCCCCGGCAAAGAAATTTGCGAACTGCTCAACCGATACGCTACCGAATGGCGAAAAGTTCAGCCGATGACTGACGGTTATACACTGCACGCTATGGGGATCGAACCCGGCCCGGTTTATCGCCGTATTCTTTGGGCGCTGCGCGCCGCCTGGCTGGATGGAAAAATCACCACGCGCGAGCAGGAGAATGCCCTCTTGAATCAACTGGTTTTCACCCAAACCATTCAATGATATGACAGCTCAGGTCTTACCCCGCGATTGGTTGGATGCCGTAACCTTCCGAAACGTTCGTAAGGAAGATTTACCTGCTCTGGAATGGGACGGAGAGTTCAGCCATTTTCGACGAGTGTATGCTGATGCATTTGAACGCGCCCAGTTGGGTTACTGCGTGTTATGGGTTGCCGATTTGCCGGAAAAAGGGATTATCGCCCAGGTGTTTATTCAATTAATCTGTAACCGCAAAGAATTGGCGGATGGGGTGAAACGCGCCTATTTGTACTCGTTTCGTGTCCATAAAGACTTTCGGGGTCAAGGTTTAGGCAGCCTCATGGTGCAACATGTGGAACAGGACTTAATTCGGCGAGGATTTCAATTCTTAACACTCAATGTCGCCAAAGATAATCTGGACGCTTTACGTTTATACCTGCGGCTTGGATTCCACATTGTGGCGGCAGAACCCGGCGTGTGGTCGTATGTTGACGACAAGGGGGTACGTCAGCTGGTTGAAGAACCTGCCTGGCGCATGGAAAAGAGGCTCTATTAAACCCGTTTACTTTTTTTGTAATTCGTCCAGTAATTTTTCTCCGTTAATTCCCGCCTGCAGCAATTGCTCTGCCTTCTCTCGCTTGAACCATAAATTTAACACCTCTCCCTCATTGCTGGAAAATTGAATACCAATGTAACCCGGCTGCAATCCGGGCAAAGCGGAAAGCGGAACTTCCAGAATCACGCCCAAAAGCCGGCCGGCAATATCCCCCATTTCCGTTGGATTGTTTAGACTTTGAACGGGGACAACCGTGTGGATGTCAGTTTGCATTGCCGCAAAACGAACAATTTCGCCTTCCTCAGTTACGCAATTTTCACCATATGCTTCTGCAAATACCTGAATATCTTTAAAATCAGCCTGATTGATCAGATTCTCAAATTCCCGGCTTATCTGGGGTAAGGGTTGGCTTGCCCACATATAGGCGCAGGGTGCCTGGCTTATAGCATCGGGAATTGTCGGTTGGTTTTCTGCCGTTAATTCTTTTTCGGAAATTAAATCCAGTGTCTTCACTGGAAAAGGTTGAATTGATTGACGGATTTGACAGGAACTCAGAATTAGCACCAACAATAATAAGCAGAGCCCGCCCGCTGGAATTTTAATCTTCATGGAGAACGCTCCTTATGAAACCACAACCATACAGAAGGAAATTTCTGTCTTTCCCATCCTTCTGCTCTTCGAATAAGACGCAGAAAAGTCAACAACCGTTCCAAATCCTCATCATCAATCCCATGTGAACTGTCTGGAAAACTGCGATAATGGGCATAAAGGAGGAAATCTCCACCTTCCTTCAGTAAGCGCTGAACATTGTCAAGATACTTCTGTCGCTCATCCCATTTCAGCTGGTGAAAACAGCCGATATCCAGAATCAGGTCAAAGCCCGGCTTAAGGCGGTAAAGATTGGTAACGTCATCAACCCACAACTCCGCTCTCAATCCATGCTGACGGATTTTACTGCGCGCCTGCGCAATGGCAAACCGGGAAAAGTCCACTCCGCAAACCTGCCAGCCGGCTTTTGCCATCGTAACGAGATTAGTACCGCTCCCACAGCCCAAATCCAATGCTCTGCCCGGCGGATGATGCGAAAGATATTCCAGCAACTCAGGCGGGGATGTCCCGGTATCCCAAACCGTTTTTCCAACAGAATACCGCCATTCATACTTTATTCTTTTCAGCAATGATTTCATAAAACGATTTTAGCCTTATTCAGCAATTTGGTCACCCCAGAATTTGTAGCTGCTGATATAATAGGCAGGGTTTGTGGGAAAGAAAAGGTAAAACCACGCTGGGTGCTTTGACAATTTGTCATTTGCACCTTAAAATAAGCGAGTTAATCCCATGTAATGCAGAAGGGTCTGTTTCATGAAGGAATATACCACTGAGTCTATCCGTAATATCGCCCTTGCCTCACACAGCAGCGCCGGCAAAACCATGCTGGCAGAAGCCATGCTCCACCTGACTGGAGCAACCACCCGCCTCGGCCGGGTTGAAGACGGCACCACCATCTCAGACTTTGATGAAGAAGAGATTCGTCGTGGAATTTCATTGTACACCAGTGTCCTGCCGGTTGAGTATCGGGATGTTAAAATCAACCTGCTGGATACACCCGGTTATACCGACTTCATTGGCGAAGTAATCTCCGCTTTACGGGTTGCTGATGGCGCCATCATTGTAGTGGATTCGGTTGCCGGCGCCGAAGTGGGGACGGAAATTGCCTGGAATTATTGCAACACCTTTCAATTGCCGCGGTTTGTGGTCATCAACAAAATGGATCGCGAAAATGCCAACTTCCAGAAGGCTCTGGCATCCATTCAGAACCTGACCGAAACCCGCCTTATTCCAGTTCAACTGCCGTGGGGTGAAAAAGCCAGCTTTCAGGGTGTAATTGATTTGATTAGCATGAAAGCGTACAAAGGTGATGGCAAAACGGCAGTTGAAATTCCCGATGAATACCGTTCGGCTGCTGAAGAAGCCCGTTTTGCCCTTGTCGAAGCCGCCGCAGAAGGCGAAGATGAATTGTTGGAAAAATATCTCGAAAGCGGCGAACTCACCCATGAAGAAGTTGTTCGCGGTTTGAAAGCCGTCATCCGACAGGGCAATTTTGTGCCGGTTTTTGCCACTTCTGCAACCACCGAAACCGGCATCTTCCGACTGCTGGATGCAATTGTTGATTTCTTCCCATCCCCTGCGGAAATTCCACCAGTCAAAGCAATGGGTAAAAATGGTGAGGAAGAGTTAATTTCCGCTTCGGATTCGGGACCTCTGGCAGCTTACGTGTGGAAGACCACCGCCGATCCCTTTGTTGGCAAACAAACCTTTTTCCGGGTTTACTCCGGCATGGTCACTTCCGACAGCCGTGTCTGGAACCAAAACAAAGGTGTGGAAGAACGGTTTGGCACTGTCAGCATTCCGCGCGGAAAAGAAAACCTGCCGGTAAAAGTAATCCACAGCGGCGATATTGGTGTAGTTCCCAAACTTTCTGAAACCATTACGGGAAATACACTGGTTGATAAGACCCACCCGCTCACCTTACCGGTCCCGGAATATCCGAACGCCCTTTACCGGGTCGCCATCTTCCCCAAAACACAGGCTGACTCGACCAAAATCAGCCCAACCCTTACCCGTCTGTGTGAAGAAGATATGACCCTCTCATGGTACAACGAACCGGCAACCCTCCAAACCATTTTGCAGGGTATGGGTGACCAGCACATTGATGTCGCCATCCGCCGGGCCGAAACCAAATTCCAGGTTAATCTGCTGATTGGCGAACCCAAGGTTCCTTATCAGGAAACCATTACCCGCAAAGCCAGCGCTATGTATCGCCATAAAAAGCAAACTGGCGGTGCCGGTCAGTTTGGTGAAGTTCATCTGCGGGTTGAACCCTTAGCCGATAAGGACTTTGAATTCACCTGGGAAGTGTTTGGCGGCGCCATCTCCCAAACTTATGCTGCTTCTATCCAAAAAGGTATCCAGAACGTCATGAAGGAAGGTGTGCTGGCTGGCTACCCCATCCGCGGTGTTCTGGTTGCCGTCTTTGATGGGAAAGAACATCCAGTTGACTCTAAACCGGTTGCCTTTGAAATCGCCGGTCGCGAAGCCTTCAAACTGGCCTTCAAAGATGCCGGCCCGGTGCTTTACGAGCCAATCATGAACGTTCAAATCATCGTCCCCGAAGAAAACATGGGGGATGTCCTGGGCGATTTGAATACCCGCCGCGCACGTGTGCAGGGCATGAACTCTGAAAAAGGCCGTTCCACCATCACCGCCACCGTGCCTCTGGCCGAAATGCTGCGTTATACCACCCAATTGCGCTCCCTCACTGGCGGACGCGGCATCTTCAACATGGAACTGGCCGGTTACGAGATGGTACCCCCGCATATTCAGGCTGAAATTGTTGCTGCCCGTCAAAAAGAACTGGCAGAAAAACGCGAAGAGTAATCACGTTTGAACGAAACAAGAGGTTTGTTTGTGCCTTCAAAGTGGCTCAGGCAGACCTCTTTTTTATTTTTTTATGATAGTCTTAACACGATGGATAACCTTGATCCGCTTCAATCATTTTGGGAAAACCTGCTCTCGCGCAATCCCACCCGGATTCAGTCCGCATTTTTAAGCCTTGACCCGACTTCAAAACAGGTGGTCATTGCCCATTTACAAAAAATGGCCACTGATCCCGGCTGGCACCCAGAGCAGGTTGAATCTGCCAGAGCTGCATTGGAGACAATTCAATCACTATTTAGTAAACCGTAACGAATGAGGGGGGACACAAAAAGAATGAAACAGTGGAAATATTATATAACATTCGTCATTGTGTTTTTATTCGTCTGGATATTGATGGCCGTTGGAATTCGGCAGGTGAGTGGAGATATCATCCTTGGAGCAGATTATTATACCTTTTACACTGCTGCAAGAATGTATTTATTCGATCGGATTAACCCGTATTCACAAGATGTTACTCAGGCAGCCCAACTCGGTATTTTAGGCAGACTGGCAACTCCAGAAGAAGACCAGCTGGCTTTTGCGTATCCTTTCTTTATGCTCTTTTGGGTTTTCCCAGTTGCATGGCTGGATATTTCACTCTCACAGCCGCTTTGGATGAGCTTTAACATTCTTATTACTTTGACCTGCCTGGTTAACACATTTCAAAATAATAAAATTTTCGCTTTTCTTGGATTGACATTTTATCCACTCCTCTTTGGTATTATCCTGGGAAATTTCAGCAATCTGATCTGTTTTATTCTTTTATACTTTTTCGATCAGGTCATTTTCAACCAACCTACCCGTGCCAGACAAATTTTTCTTGGTTTTTTACTTTTCTGGACAATTGGCAAACCGCAATTGACCATTCTTGTACTCCTTTTTGCTCTACTGATTAGTCTGTATAAGAAATATTTCACAGTGATTATTTCGTTTGGAGTTTCTCTGGTTACAATTTCATCGCTCAGCATTTTATTCTTGCCCAACTGGTTTGAGTTATGGATTCAGCGTATCCAGCAATATTCTGTATACGTTCAGGCAAAGCCGGCTAACCTTGCTCAAACGATCTTATCTTTCACGAATATCCCTGAGGGATTCATTCTTGCAAGTTTATCCATTGGAGTTGTTGCCGTATTTACTGGTTGGTTTCTCATAATTGACAAATATAAAAATTCAAGCCCTTTCGAGGAGAAACTCAAAAACCTCTTATTTTTAAACTTGATAATCATCTTTACAATTTTATTGATGCCAAGAACGTTATCCTTTGATCAATTTTTAATCCTAATTGGTTTATTTTTAGGGAGCAAGTTCCTGATCGAAACAAAACCCAAGCCAATTGCCATAATTTGGTTGTTTTACTCTGTCCTTTCGTGGTTGGTATTACTCGTTCCAGCTTCAAGCAAATTATCGTCAACAAACATCATATTTCCTATTATCGCTTCCATCTCTTGGATGATAATTTTCTGGTTTTTATCAAAAGAAAAAATGAAAGAAATATCTCATGAACCTGCGTGAACTTACCTTTGCCATGCACCAGTTTGTTCAACAAAAGGGCTGGTACGAAGCGAACAGCCCCCGCCCACAAGCACCACGTAACATTGCCATCTCCCTATGCCTGGAAGCCGCAGAGGTGTTGGAACACTTCCAATGGAGTGAAACCACCAACAACCGTGAACAACTGGCCTCAGAACTGGCTGATGTAGCCCTATACCTCTTACAGCTGGCCCATCTATCTGAAATTGACCTTGAAGAAGCAATTTTGAGCAAACTACGAGAAAATTACCGGCGCACGTGGGATCAGGATCAGGTAAAATAAAGGGCATTCACAGCCATGAAAATTACGGTATTTGGCAGTTCCAAACCACAACCCGGACAACCCGCCTATCAGAACGCGATGCGGTTAGGTCGTTTGATCGCCGAAGGCGGTCACACCGTCTTGACCGGCGGCTACATGGGCATTATGGAAGCCGTATCGCGCGGAGCAGCCGAAGCCGGTGGGCATGTTATCGGGGTTACCTGTGAAGAAATTGAGCGTTGGCGCAAAAACGGACCCAATCCATGGATCAAAGAAGAATGGCGCTGCCAAACCCTGATTGAAAGAATCCAGTGGCTCATCTACAGCTGCGATGCGGCCATCGCCTTACCCGGCGGCGCGGGCACCCTTGCCGAAGCAACCCTCTATTGGAATTTACTCGTCATTCGAGCCCTTCCACCTCGCCCTTTGGTGTTGGTGGGCAGTGGATGGAAAAATATTTTTGAAACCATCCGCCAGGAAATGGCTGAAGCAGCCAATCCGCAGGATTGGGACAAAATTCTATTTGCAAGTGAAATTGATCAAGCCTACCTTTTTGCCGTAAATCAAAAACCCAAAGTTTCAGGATGATATTGCATGAGCACCGACAAATTACCCACCCGCAGTGAAAATTACTCCGAATGGTACAATCAGGTCATTCAGCGCGCCGAAATGGCTGATTACGCCCCGGTACGCGGCTGTATGGTCGTCCGCCCGTATGGCTGGGCATTATGGGAAAACATTCAACAAGCGCTGGATAAACGCTTTAAAGCAACCGGCCATGTCAATGCTGCTTTTCCGTTGTTTATCCCCATGTCTTTTCTTGAAAAGGAAAAACAACATGTTGAAGGATTTTCCCCCGAACTGGCTGTTGTAACCATTGGCGGGGGTGAAAAACTGGAAGAACCCTTAGTCGTTCGTCCAACATCCGAAACCATTATCGGCTATATGTATTCAAAATGGATAAAGTCCTACCGCGACCTGCCCGTTCTGATCAACCAGTGGGGAAATGTTGTTCGTTGGGAAATGCGCACCCGCCTTTTCCTGCGCACGCTGGAATTCTACTGGCAGGAAGGTCACACCGCTCACGCGACGGCCGAAGAAGCCGTTGAAGAAACTGTGCGCATGTTAAATGTTTATACCGACTTTGCTGTCAATGAAGCCGCTGTTCCGGTAATTCCCGGCAAAAAGAGCGAGACCGAAAAATTCGCGGGGGCAGTGGATTCGTACACCATTGAAGCGATGATGGGGGATACCCGCGCATTGCAGGCGGGAACTTCCCACTTTTTGGGGCAAAACTTTGCTCGCGCGTTTGAAATTCAATACCTTGACCCGAATAATTCCCTCCAGTATTGCTGGACAACTTCATGGGGTCTTTCTACTCGTTTCATTGGCGCCATCATCATGACCCATGGGGATGATCAGGGATTGATTCTTCCCCCCCGTTTAGCGCCGGTTCAAATCGTTGTCGTACCGATTTACAAAAACGATCAGGAACAATCAAAAGTCCTCGCTGCCATTGAGCAGGTTGAAAAACAACTCTCCGGTTGGCGTTTCAAAGCGGACTTGCGTACCGAGGTGACCCCCGGTTTCAAGTTCAATGATTGGGAATTGAGGGGTGTGCCGTTGCGTATCGAAATCGGGCCAAAGGATGTGGACAATGGGGTTGTGACCCTCGCCCGCCGCCACCTGCCCGGCAAGGCCGGTAAATCTACCCTTCCGCTCGATCAACTCTCGAACCAGATTGGCAGTGTGTTGGAAGAAATTCAAGCGGCGTTACTGGAACGCGCCACCCGATTCCGGGATGAGCACATTTTTGAGCCTAAAAATTATGACGAGCTAAAAGAAGTGGTACAAAACGGCTGGGCTTACTCCTGGTGGTGCGGCAGTGCAGAATGCGAAGCCAAAGTCAAAGAAGACACCAAAGCAACAACGCGCTGTATGCCGCTCGACCAGCCGGAAGGAAGCGGAACCTGCATAGTATGTGGTAAAGCATCCCGGCGCAAAGTTTACTTTGCCCGCGCCTATTGAAAGACGAATGCCAGCAGTATCCCTGGCTCATCTACAGAAACAGATCGAGTTGCTGCGCTGGAAATACACTCAGCCAGAAGAATTTGTGGCTGGGCTGCGAAACCTGCTCGAAAAATATTCAGACTATACGTACCGGGCAGCTGCAAGCGCTCCGGAGGCCAGCCGTCCGATAGATGCCTACCACGTACCCCCGGTAGTAACTCGAAAGATTGAGTTGACCTTGTATGGATTGGTTAATGAAAATTCTTCCCCTGCGCTAAACTTAGCGAATTTGCTCAGGCAGGAAGAAAAAGAAGAACCGCGCCTTCTGGCGATTTATCTTTTGGGGATATTACCTCCGTCGCAATTTGAACAGGTAATACAAACCATTGAAACCTGGGCATCTTCAGAAAACGATCCGGCGTCGCTCGAAGCACTTTTTGAGCAAGGCAGCAGCAATTTGCGCCGATACTCCATTCAGCACTGGCTGTCCAAAATTCAGGAATGGGCATCTCAGAACTCCACCAAATTCCAAAAGCTGGCTTTGCTGGCCCTCTTACCCCTTCTGAAAGACCGGCAATTTGAGGATTTGCCTCAGGTGTTTAATCTGTGCACTCCCCTCTTTCAGGGCGAGATTAGGGGTTTATCCTACGAATTGAGCCGGGTTTTGGTGGCATTATCCCAACGTTCGCCAGCCGAGCTGGCCTATTACATCCGCCAGTTGATTGGCTCAGCAGCATCCGATGATCTTCGCCGTTTGATTCGGCGCTGTTTACCCGCCTTTCCGGATGAAGTTCAGGAACGGATTCGTCCTATTTTGCACAGGACAAGATCACCATGAACTATCTGCTTCCATGGCAGATCTTCAACACGCCCCACAATTTTCGGAATTTCTGGTATAATTTTGTATCGTGACTGGACCTTTTGGCGGTTTTAAGGCTGCCAAAATGGAGACCTGCTCAAATAAATCACGAAATGAAGGAGAAAGCAGACGTCATGACTTTGACAAAAGATGCCAAAGCCGAAATCATCGGCGAATACCACCGCCATGAAAGCGACACCGGTTCGCCGGAAGTACAGGTGGCAATTCTGACCAAACGGATCAACCAGTTAACCGAGCATCTGCGCAGCAACAAGCACGATGAATCCTCCCGCCGCGGATTGCTTAAAATGGTTGGCCGCCGCCGCCGATTACTGGCTTACCTGCGTCGTAAGGATCTGGCGCGGTATCAGGCGCTTGTTGAGCGGTTGAACTTGCGCTACCGTTGAAATCAAGAAAACGAGTAGATGGCGGCAGGCAGGTACCATCTACTCGTTTTTTGAAGGCGGGAATTCAACCGCGATAATTTAATACTTGAACATCACCCCCACGGTTGGGTATTGAAACCTGCTGAGGAAATTCTGATCCTCGCCAGCTTTCAGTCCCTAACCGGGTGGGGGAAAAACGAGAGGAAAAAATATGAGTAAACCTGAAGCAAAAATTTACACAGCCCAGGTCGGTGGTCGTACCATAACCATTGAAACGGGCAAACTGGCCGGGCAGGCGGGTGGCGCTGTCACCCTTCGCCTTGGTGATTCAATCGTATTTGCCGCTGCAACCATGGGCGGCGTCCGGGAAGGTATTGACTTCTTCCCGCTATCCGTTGATTATGAAGAACGCATGTATGCTGGTGGTCGCATCCCCGGTTCTTTCTTCCGCAGAGAAGGCAAACCATCCGATGAGGCCATTCTCATCTCGCGCCTGATCGACCGTCCGCTGCGCCCGCTCTTTCAGAAAAACATGCGCAACGAAGTACAGGTGATTTGTTTCTCCCTGTCCGCCGATAAAGACAACCCGCTGGATATTCTTGCCGTCAATGCTGCATCAGCCGCTTTGATGATCTCCGACATCCCATGGGGTGGACCGATTGGCGCTGTGCGGGTTGGCCGCATCCATGGTGAATTCATCGTCAATCCCACTTTTGATCAAAAAGAGCAGTCCGATCTTGATCTGCGCATTGCCGGAACCCGTGAAGCCATCCTGATGGTCGAGTGTGGCGCCGACATCATTCCTGAGGATGTCATGGTAGAAGCCTTGATGTTTGGTCATCGCGCGCTGCAGCCCCTCATTGACGTGCAGGAAAAGATGGCAGCAGAAATTGGAAAACCCAAACGTGAAGTGACCATTGAAACCATTGACGAAAGCCTGATTGAACGGGTTCGCCAGCGCGCAGCAGCCGAAATTGAAGCACGGCTGGATGCCCCTCACACCAAAGCCGAACTTAATGAAAGTCTTGACGAACTTCGCGATACAGTTGTTGCCGAATTTACCGCCGAGGACGAAAGCCTCGTAAAAACTGTAACCGAAGCCTATGATCAAGTACTCAAGGAAGTTGTACGCAACCGCATTTTGAACCGCGGCATTCGACCGGATGGACGCACCCCAACAGAAATCCGCCCCATCTGGTGCGAAGTGGATGTTTCCCCGCGCGCCCATGGTTCTGGTTTGTTTACACGTGGTGAAACTCAGGTCTTGACTCTTGCCACGTTGGGAACCCCCAAAGAAGCCCAGGAGTTGGATAACCTCACACCGGTTGAAACCAAGCGGTATATGCACCATTACAACTTCCCGCCTTATTCAACCGGCGAAGTCAAACCGCTGCGCGGTCAATCCCGCCGGGAAATCGGTCATGGCGCGCTGGCAGAACGGGCTCTGGTGCCGGTCATCCCACCAGAAAAGGAATTTCCCTACACCTTGCGTCTTGTTTCTGAAGTGCTTTCCTCGAACGGGTCAACCTCAATGGCGTCCGTTTGCGGTTCCACCCTGGCCCTGATGGATACGGGTGTCCCGATCAAAGCGCCGGTTGCGGGGGTCGCAATGGGCTTGATCAAGGAAGGTGATCGTTTCCAAATCCTGACCGATATTCAGGGGATGGAAGACCACCTCGGTGATATGGACTTCAAGGTTGCAGGTACGCGGGATGGGATTACAGCATTGCAAATGGACATCAAGATCAAAGGCATTACCGCCGAGTTGATGACACAAGCACTGGAACAGGCCCGGCAGGCACGCCTTTTCATCCTGGATAAAATGCTGGAAGTGATTCCCGCGCCGCGACCGCAGCTCAAACCCCACGCCCCGCGAATTACAATCATCCAGGTGCCGGTGGACAAAATTGGGGCAATCATTGGGCCGGGCGGTAAAATCATTCGCGCTATTCAGGAAGAAACCAACACCAAGATTGATATTGACGACGACGGCACAGTCTACATCGCTGCCACTGATGGCGTAGGTGAAAGTGCAGCCCGCGAACGGATTGAGTCGCTTATCGAAATCCCGCAGGTAGGCAGAATTTACACCGGCAAAGTGGTTCGTGTGACCGATTTTGGCGCTTTTGTCGAAATCCTGCCCAATGTGGATGGCATGGTTCACATCTCCCAACTCGATTCTGAACGGGTTGCCAGTGTGCAGGATGTGGTAGATGTTGGCGATGAGATTACGGTCATGGTGACCGGAATTGACGAAGCCGGCAAGATTCGCCTTTCCCGGCAGGCAGTGCTGGAAGGATGGTCGCTGGAAGAAGCACAGGCAAACGATCGGAACGGCCGTAGCAGTGGCGGACGCCCTTCAGGTGGACGACCCTCCGGCGGAAACCGTCCTTCAGGTGGCGGACGACCGGGTGGTGAACGGCGCGGAGGCGGCGACCGCGGCTTCGACAACCGCGGCGGTCAGCGCCGACGCTGATCATCAAAATCAAGCAATTTACAACCGCCCGCCCGTTTCAGCGGGCGGCTCATTTTTCAGGCATCCTGGGTTGGCAAATACGGCATTGAATGACCTTCTAACCCCAAACGCTCTGCCAAAGCGGCACGCATGGCCACTCGGTCATCCCAAGGATATTCAATTTCTCCAAAACACATGGACTGCTCGTGCCCCTTCCCTAAGGCCATGACCAGATCGCCCGCACGCGCCAATTTCACCCCCAGACGAATTGCCGCGCCTCTATCGGCTACGCGAAACATATTTTCTCCCTCAACTGCCCCTCGTGAACTGGCTGCCCTGGCCATCTCTTCTAAAATTTCATCCAGTGATTCCGTGCGTGGATCTTCTGCTGTCAATATGGTGATATCCGCCATTTCTGCGGATACTTCCGCCATCATCCGCCGTTTGAGGCGATCACGCAGGCCAGCCGAGCCAAATACGGCAATCACTCTCCCGCTGGTCATTTTACGCGCCGTGTCTAAAGCGCGTTTTAGTGCATTCGGCGTATGGGCAAAGTCCACAATTGCCATGAAATCCTGACCTAAATCAATCTGTTCCATCCGTCCCGCTACGGGGGTCATCTTCTCTACTCCGGCAGCTGCATCCGCCGGCTGGATACCCAAACCGCCAATCGTTGCGGTCAAAGCCGCCAGGATATTCGATATATTATATTCTCCGATCAACCGGCTTTGAATGTTCAAAGAGTTGATTTCACCAAATCGAACCTGAAATGTCAGGCCGGTTGGTGTGTATTTCTGATTGAGCGCCGTAAAATCAGCCTGATTCCCGACACTATAAGTTAATTTTCGACCATTGATCAAATTCGAGAGGTACTCAAAGGATGCATCATCGCGATTAAGGACTGCCAGACGAGGATTTCCTTGCGGCTTTTCAACAGTTTCTTGCAGATGGTGGAATAAGCGTGCTTTGGCAGCCCGGTATGCCTCATAAGATCCATGATAATCCAGATGTTCATGGGTGATATTCGTGACCACTCCGATGTCAAACTCACACGCCGTTACTCGATCCTGCGCCAATCCATGCGAGGTGGCTTCTAATACAACATGGGTTATGCCAGCATCGCGCATTCTGGCAAGATAGCGTTGCACATCCGGAGCCTCGGGCGTCGTCACATGAAAACCGGTGTCAATCACCTCATCCCCAATCACCGCGTTGACGGTTGAGATAATTCCGGCTTGTAAGCCAGCGCTGCGCAAAATGGAATAGATGATGGATGAAGTGGTGGTTTTCCCATCCGTGCCGGTTACACCAATCATCGTCATTGAGCGGGCAGGAAAGTCATAAAAAGCCGCGGAAAGAAATGCCAACGCGTACCGGGCATTTTCAACCTGCACATATGGCAGTTCCGACGGCATCTCACTGATTGAACGACTCCCAACCACAGCAGCTGCCCCCCGCTCCACGGCAGCCGGGATGTAGCGGTGACCGTCCGTGTTTCCGCCGCTCAACGCAACAAATAAATAACCCGGTTGCACCTGACGCGAATCCAGCACAATCCCGCTTATCTCCACCTTTGAAAGGTGTTGAGCCGCCAGTACGGGAACGGGTATAGATTTTAACAATTTTTCAAGACTTTTCATCGCGGATAACAAAAGCCACCTGTACAGGTTATACCACAGGTGGCAACAACATCAAGTCAACCCGATTTTACAGCAATGTCTGACGCAGTCCCTGCAACTGACCGGCCACTGAACCATCAATTACCCGATCACCCACTTTAATGATCAATCCGCCCAGAATGGAAGGATCAACCCGGAAGGTTACCGAAGCGGCTCCGCCCAGTTTGCTGAGCACGTCCTGTTTGACTGCCTGTTGTTCTTCCTCGGTAAGCGGCAAGGCGCTGGTGATTTCGGCCGCCTGACCACTGATTGCCTCATCTTGCAACACGATCACTTTTCCGCCGCGTACACCGGAGAAGAATTCTTCTAAAAGCACGCGCTGGCGCTGCTCGTCCAGGGTTGCGCCAATTAATTTTTGGGTGGCAGCAATTGCCAGCGCAGCAATTTGACCGCGCACCTCACTCAACACCCGGTTGCGTTCCTGTTCGATCTCAGCCATGGCTTGCTCGCGTGCTTTGGCAATTTCCGCATTGGTCTGCATGCGCACATCTTTGGCAGCGGCTTCAGCCCGTTCGGTTGCCTCTCTTACAATTTCGGCGGCTTTCTGTTGGGCTTCTGCAATAATTCGGCTGGATTCACGCTCTGCGTTAGCCCGCGCTTCAGCGGCCACACGGGCATCTTCCAGACCCTGCGCAATCGCCCGACGACGCTTTTCCAATTGATTAGTGAGTGGTTTATAAACCCATTCTTTCAGGACGATGAAAATAATCCCAAAAGAAAGGATTTGGATCAAAATAGAACCGAGGTTAAGCCCTAACTTTTCCAAAGCACCCTCCTCGTCACAGCACGAACAGCATTAAGAACGCGATCACCAGACAGTAAATCGCAATCGCTTCGGAAAAAGCAATACCCAAAATCATGTTGGTAAGCAAATTACCGTAAGCATCCGGGTTGCGCGCCATACCCTGCAAAGCACCCTGCACACTCAAACCAATCCCAATTCCAGCGCCCAGTGCACCAATCATCGCCAGACCCGCGCCGATAAATTTTGCTGCTAAAACGATGTCACCTTCCATTGTCTGTTGACCTCCTCAAATGTGATGGATGATTTCAAATTTAGTGGTGTTCTTCTTCTCCATGACCGCGGGTCGCCATTGACATAAAAACCATTGTCAACATACCAAAGACAAAGGCTTGAATGACGCCCATGAAGACCTCAAACATGTAAATCATGGATGGTACAAAAATGGGCACCAGTGTAATGACCAATGCCACCAGCACAAAACCCGAAAACATAACCCCAAACAAACGGAATGTAAATGAGAGAATTTTGGCAAATTCAGAAATCAATTCCAGCAAACCAACCAGAAAATCCATGAACCCGAAAAAGGGCTTTTTGAACATGGTGGTGAAGTTGATGAATTTTGTAAAATAGCGTAGTCCCTGTGTTTGAACGCCAATGACCTGAGTCATGAACACCGAGATCAACGCCAGCGCCAGTGTGAAGTTCAAGTCTGTCGAAACCGCCCGGAAGAAGGGGGTCAAAATGTATCCGTCCCCGTGTTCAGCCTCACCCGGCAGCAAAGTGTAGAAATTCCCAAATAAATTTTGAATGGGATGCCCGTGGTCATAATGGTGCATCACCCCAACCGTTTCCATGCCGGGTAGCACTTTCATCAGGTTTGCGACCAGTACCAAAATCAAAATGGTGGCAAACCATGGGAAGATGCGCCGTGCATGTTTGCCCGCAGCCGACTCGGTCAGGTTATACAACACCTCAATCAAACCTTCCATGGCACCGGCAATTCCGCGAGGGACGAGATCACCTTTGCGCAGGCTCTGCCGAACCGCAAAGGCGATGGCGATGATGATCAGGTCAACAATAATCAAAGTTGGCAGGGTATTGACCAGATAAAAATCACCCAACGGGCCTAAGTTGAATAACGGTTCTTCAATAATTTTTTCAGGAGCAACTTGAATATGAGGTTGAACAGGGGCAGCGATATTGATCGCGAAAACACTCAAAATAATCAACAACAGCACAATCCAACGGTTTTTACCCCAGCGCCATTTACGCGTTGTTTCCAAGACCCGTTTCCTCCTTCTTTTCGGAATGGCTCGGCTGACCAGAACCGGGTTTAATTTTTGAAACCGCCAAACGGACGACCCAAAACATGATGGCCAGTGAAACAGGAATGCTCACTACCAGCAGGCCCAGTGTAAACCACGGACGGGTTTCAAAACGGTTATCCAGCCAGATTCCTGCAAAAACTGCAGCCAACACAATCACCAGTGTGATACATCCCACCTGCGCCGTTACACTCGCCAGGGTCAAATTGAGAATTTTTTGGCGTCGTGATGGTTCGTCGGCGTTTGGTTGGCTCATGACGATGACATTATATCAGATGCAAAATTATGCGTCAATAAACCCAAATTGCGCTTGTAGCAGCCTGCGCCCACGAATACCATGGCGCAAACCAGAAGCCAATCAATAAAATACCCGCCATACATGCCCATAGGGCAACCCGCCATGCGGTGGTGGTCGGTGCAGCAATCTTTTCTTCAGGGGGTGGCTGAAGATAAATCACCTTGAGAACATTCAAATAGTAATACAATCCGACCACAGCATTGAAAACCCCTACCAACACCAGCCAAATCATCCCTCTTTCAACCGCAGCAGCAAATACCAGTAATTTGGCAAAGAACCCTGCGAAGGGTGGAATGCCCCCCAACGAAAGCATGGCTGCCAGCATGGCAAGCCCCAAACTTGCCGAACGACGGTTCAACCCGGCCAGCGCATTGATTTCATCTGTCCCGACCCGATTTTCAATCAGGTTCACAATCCCAAAAGCGGCCAGATTAGTCACCAGATACGCCATCAGGTAATAAACCACTGCCAGTGTTCCCAATTCCGAATCAGCCGCGACACCGATGAGAATGTACCCTGCATGGGCAATGGAAGAATACGCCAGCAGCCTTTTGATGCTGCGCTGTGCAAGCGCAAGGTAATTTCCAATCAACATACTGGCAGCGGCAATCAGCCCAATCATCACACTCCACAGAGCGCTTTGATCTGCAAAGGTAATCTGAAAAACCCGCAATAGCACTGCAAACCCGGCAGCTTTACTGGCAGTGGAGAGAAAGCCGGCAACCGGTGTAGGCGCACCTTGATACACATCCGGCGCCCAAAAATGAAACGGCGCCGCCGAGATTTTGAAGCCGAAACCAACCAAAACCAGCAGGATTACCAACCCGGCTAAACCGGGCGGTAAATTTCCCGACTGAAAAGATGCTTTCAATTCATAAATTTGAGTTGTGCCGGTCAGGCCGTAAATCAGGCTGAAACCGTACAGCATGACCGCCGAGGTGATTGCGCCGAAAAGAAAATATTTAATTCCAGCCTCAACCGAGCGGTCATCCCGGGTTAGAAAACCCGCCATGACATACAACGGGATCGAGGTGGTCTCAATGGCAAGGAAGAGCAGCATCAAATCGGCGGCTGATGCCATCAAATTCATCCCCAGCGTACTGATCAGCAGAAGCGCAAAGAATTCTCCGCGTTTTTTTAAGGCTTCATGCTGAATGGCAAAGAGAGCGGTCAACGCTGCTGCGCTCATAAAAATCATGCGAAACACAAAACCAGCCTCGTCAAACCTCAGCATACCACCCCATTCAAGGCTGCCTTCCCCTTGCGGCACAGAAAAACCGGCTGCAATTCCCATGATCACCAGGATACCCATGCTGGTCATCCAACCCAGCCATTTCCCGCGTTGCTGGGGTTGTTTGAGCCAGATAAGATCGAAAATCAGCAACACAAGCGCCAGAATTAATAAACCAATTTCAGGCAAGAGGGAACGCCACATTTCAGGGGTAAAGGCACTGTTCACCAGCCACCTCCCATCAGCGCCACAATTGAATGGACTCCCGGTTCAATCAGGCGGGTTAACAGAGAAGGGAACCATCCCAGTAAAATCATCACCAGCGATAGCATTCCAATCACAAGTTTATCCTTACCGGAAACATCCCCCACACTTTGATCCAGCTCAGGGGGGATTTCTCCAAAGAATACACGGCGGACGACCAGAAAAATATAGGCCGCAGTAATCAAAATGCCGAGAATGGCAACCACCGAAACCAGCGGAGCAACCTGCCATGCCCCCATGAACACCGGAATTTCCGAAACAAAACCGGAAAAGCCCGGCATTCCCATGGAAACCAAACCACCAATGATAAATCCCACCGCTGCCCAGGGCATTTTTCGTACCAAACCACCCAGCGATCCAATTTCACGCGTATGCGCGCGGTCATACACCATTCCAACGATGGCAAAAAAGAGCGCCGTCATGACCCCGTGCGAAAACATCTGCATTCCAGCGCCCAATAAACCATCTCGGTTAAGCGTCGCAAAACCAATCAGAACCAGACCCATGTGTGAAACGGAAGAAAAACCAATGACATATTTGAAATCGGTTTGAACCATGGCAATAAAAGCGCCGTATACGACATTGATTGTAGCCAGAAGCAATATCGCCGGTGCCCAATACTGCGCTCCTTCGGGTAATAATTGAATTCCCACCCGCAAAGCTGCAAAAGCACCAACCTTCATTTCAACTCCAGCCAGCAGCATTGAAATAGCGGTAGGGGCTGCCACATGGCCATCCGGCGCCCAACTGTGGAAGGGGAAAATACCACCAAGAATAGCAAACCCAAGAAAAACAAATGGAAACCACAGACGTTGAAATTCAATCGGAAAACCGGCCTGCTCCAGCGCCAGCAGATCAAACGTGCGTAAACCGGAGCCAAAATAAACCGCCAGCGTACCCACCAGTGCAATCACCGATCCAATAAACAGGTAGAGGGTTAACTTCATACCGCCATATTCACGGGTCTTTGGATATCCCCATACCACAATCATTAAGTATTTTGGAAAAACAGCCAGCTCAAAAAAGAAAAACAATAAAAATAAATCCAGGGCGCAAAAAACTCCCAAAACGCTTGCCCCCAAGAACATGAGGAAGGAGAAAAACTCCCGCGGTCTATCCTCAACATTCCACGAAACGAGCACACCGGAAAATATCACCAGCCCGGAAAGCAACACCAGCGGCAGGCTGATGCCGTCAATTCCCAGCTTGTATGAAATGCCAAATTGGGGAAGCCAGGCAGCCTCTTCAAGGAACTGATACCCTCCTTTCCCGGGATCATAGGAAAAGTACAACTTAAATGCCATCAGTAAGATCAGCACAGCCGCTGCAAGCGCCACGCGGCGAATCCAATCTTTTTGTTCGGCAGGTAAAGCCAGCAAGACAACCCCGGCAACAATGGGAGTGAAGATCAGAGCGCTCAAAATGGGAAACTGCATCACTCACCTCTCAGAACAGGAAGGCTACCGCGCGGTTAATCATGTCCAACAGCCACGCCGGCCAAACGCCTAATACCAGCATTAAAATCATCAACGGCGCCATAACAAGGACTTCCCGCCGCGTCATGTCGGTCAAATGACCCTGCCAGCGCCCATTTAAAGGGCCGTGAAGTACCATTTTTAGGGCTTTGAGAATGTAAGCCCCGGTGAAGAACAGCCCGATCATCGCCAGCGCAGTGGCCAGGGTCAACACCGGCCAGGCCCCCCTTACTACCAAAAATTCTGAAACAAATCCATTCAAACCCGGCAGACCAAGGGATGCCATCGCTGTAAAGATCAGCACACTGCCGTACACCGGTAATACAGCATACAAACCGCCAAATTCGTTCAAATCACGGGTATGGGCGCGATCGTACAATACACCGACCAGAAAGAACATGCCCGCCGCACTGAGCCCGTGATTGAACATTTGCAGCACAGCTCCGTTCAGGGCAATGGTCTTGTCCAGCAAACCAACCGGGGAAGTTGTATTCAACATTCCAGCCGCCGCAGCAATGCCCAACACCACAAAACCCATGTGATTGATGGACGAATAAGCAATCAACCGCTTGAAATCGTTTTGTGCCCAGGCACCCAATGCCCCAAAAATAATTGCCGCTACCCCCAAAAACGCCAGTGCGCCGGCAAATTGCTGCGATTCGGCAGGAAAGAGCGGTAATACCAGCCTCAGAAAGCCATACGCACCCAATTTGAGCAGCACGCCAGCCAGTATCATCGAACCGGCTGTTGGCGCTTCGGTATGAGCATCTGGCAGCCAGGTATGGAAGGGCCACACCGGCACTTTGATCGCAAACGCCACCACAAATGCCCAAAAGGCAATCGCCTTGACCGTTGAAACGGACAACCCAATTGGAATGCTTAATTCATTTAACCCAGGCCAGCGCTGGTACAGTTCCAGCAAATCAAAGCTGCCAACGGCTACACCCATCAATTGAATTGCCAGCAGCAGCCCTAGCGAGCCTCCCATCGTATATAACACAAACTTCAACGCTGCATAATTACGGTTTTTACTACCCCACTGAGCGATCAAAAAATACATGGGCACCAGGCCAACTTCCCAGAACACAAAGAACAGTAATAAATCCAGCGCCAGAAAAACGCCCAGCATGCCGGTTTCCAGCAGCAGAAACAGAATCATATAGGACTTGACCCGCTCTTGAATACTGTAGGAAGCCAGAATGGCGAGCGGGGTTAGGAGGGTTGTCAGCAGCACCATCGGCAGCGAGATGCCATCCACTCCCAAATGATAGGAAGCCCGAATGGCACTGTACCATTCCGCTTTTTCTACAAACTGGAAGGGCATGGCAGCAGTCGGCTGAGGATTAAACCCCGCCCACACCACTAGCGTGAGAATAAACGGAATGAGCGAGGCGGCAAGGGCAAAATTCCGCAACAGGGAAATTTTTTCCCTGGGCAAAAGCAACATGAACACTGCCGCAGCGGTTGGGGTGAACAAGATCAGGCTCAGTAAATGATTGGTAACCGGTTCCATCCTTTCCATCCTCCCAATCAGCCGATCACCCAAAGGAAGTAAATCAGGATGGCAACTGCCGCCACCAACCCCAGGCCGACTGTGGCATACAACTGTACTCTGCCGGATTGCAGCGAGCGCAAGTATGTACCGATATTGCGCGTTCCGCTTGCCGTTAAATCACCCGCACCGTTTATAACGGGTAAGTCAATCCACTGTCGCAGTGTTTTTCCCAACCACATCCCAAAATTGCCCAACGAATGCAGAACGCCGTCTATGATCGTCCGATCCAACCAGCGATCCGTCAGCGTTTCTGCCAGCCAGCGCGCCGGGCGGATGAATGCCCATTGGTAGATTTCATCCACATAATACTTGTTTCGAAGCAATGTATACACCCCTCCCAAAGGCTTTTCCAGCGGATCAAAGGGTTGGAAAACCTTGCGATAGGCCAGCCAGCCCAACAATAAACCGCCTAAAGCAACCACCAGTGAAGTAATCAAAGGCAGCAGACTGTGGTGAGCCTTCTCAGCAGGGGAAAGCAACATACTCCCCACAAATTCCTCAAACCAGTTTGGCAATATGCCGCCAATCAGGGGGAAGTACTGGGGTATCCCCACCCAGCCGACTGTGATCGCAAAAAAGGATAAAACCACCAGCGGAGCGGTCATTACCGGACGCGATTCTTGGGCATGTTCGGCGGATTGACTGCGCGGTTTGCCTAAAAACGTTAAGGTTATCTGGCGCATCGTATAAAATGCCGTCAAAAGGGCGGCTAAAGCCAACACCCAAAAGATCAACAGTTGTCCACTGGCATAGGCGCCGGACAAAATCTCATCTTTCGACCAGAAACCAGCCGTAATCAAAGGGAAGCCGGAAAGCGCCAATCCGCCCGCCAGAAATGTCCAAAACGTAATCGGCATCTTGTGCCGCAGTCCCCCCATAAACAACATATTTTGTGGGTCAATTTTTTCGCCGGTGTGCAGCACCCCATGCTCCATCCCATGGATGACCGAGCCTGAACCAAGGAATAACAGGGCTTTGAAAAAAGCATGGGTAATCAGATGAAATGCGGCAGCCACATACGCGCCAACCCCCAGCGCAGCGATCATGTAACCCAATTGAGAAATCGTGGAATAAGCCAGCACGCGTTTAATATCGTTTTGCGCCAGCGCAATCGTAGCGGCAAACAGGGCGGTGAATGCGCCAATCCCGCCCATCAGCAGCATCGGCAGGGTCAGATGGTGACCATCCCAACCGGTTGAAAGTAGAGGAAAGAAGCGAATAACCAGATAAACACCCGCAGAAACCATCGTTGCCGCATGAATCATCGCTGAAACTGGTGTCGGGCCTTCCATCGCATCCGGCAACCAGATGTGCAACGGAAATTGCGCGGATTTTCCAATCGTACCAACGAATAACAAAATACCAATCAAACCAGCCCACGAGATACCCGCCAGCGGCGAGTTTGCGCTGGCTAATCCGTTCAAAACCACTGGATTATTGAGAATGGCCTGATAGTTAAGCGTGCCGGTCAGGGAGTAGAGCGCCGCCAGACCCAGCAGCATGAATACATCCCCAACCCGGGTTGTCAAAAAGGCCTTAATCATTGCATTGCGCGCTGATTCCTTCCCATACCAGAAGCCAATCAACAGATAAGAACACAGCCCCATGATCTCCCAGCCAACATACAGAGTCAGCAGGTTATCCGTGACCACCAGCAGAAACATGGCAAACGCAAACAGGCTGATCAGAGCGAAAAAGCGCGCGTACATCGGTTCGATTGAAGGGACACGATGCTTATGACCATGGGCATCTTGGATCTCGGCTCCATGGGGCGGCAAGCCAGGACGGTCATGTTCACCTTTGGGCTGTCCGAAGTTGTGATAGCCGATGCTGTAAATGAAGATCATCAGCACCGTCCAGGCAACAAAGAACAGCGTAACCGCGCTGAGCGGGTCTATTTGAATGCCGATTTCTAAACCGGTTGAGCCGGTTGGCAACCACTGAATTGCCGCTGCAAATGGGTGCTGGCTGAGATCTTCGGTTTGAATCGCACGTCCAAAAACCACCATGCTCAACAGCCACGCCAGACCCGCCCCGATCAATGCCAGCCAGTGGCTCACCGCATTATTGCGGTGGGTGAAGAGGACAATCGCAAAAAAAGCCAGCAGAGGCATTAGCGGAATGAATACAACCAGCGTTTCAACAGTCATGCAGTCTCAGCCTCCTGCGCTCAGCCTTTGAGTAAAGTCAATTCATCCACCACAGGTGTCTGACGCCGGCGGTAAGCAGAAATGACCAGCGCCAGCCCCACGGCCACCTCAGCTGCGGCTACCACAAACACCATTGTGGTGAATGCTAAACCATGCACATACGGCCTGCTGTGGATTTGGGCGTAATAATGCCAGAAGGCAATCAGATTAACGTTGACCGCGTTGAGCATCAGTTCAATACCCATCAAAATGGCAACCGCGTTTTTACGCGCCAATGCGCCAAACAAGCCGATACAAAACAAGGCTGCCGAAAAAATCAGATACCACGCAATTGGAATCATCTGCTCTGCTCCTCCTTTCGGTCCACTGCAATGGTAGTTGCCCCAATCAACGCCGCTACCAGCAGCACTGAAGCCAGTTCAAAAGGCAGAACATAGCCCTGCGGAGAGACCAGCGCTTTGCCTAATTCCAGCAAATTATCGGAATCCGATGGCAACTCCACCAGCAGGGTTGTAAAACCCTGCCAGAGTGCCAGAAAACCCACCAAAACTGCAAAAACCAGCACAGCAACCAACGCTGCCGCCCGCCAGCCGGGAAGTATCTGATCGCCATGATCTTCCATAACCCGCCGGGTTAACATCACTGAAAAGATAATCAAAATTGCGATGGCGCCGACATAGACCAGAATTTGCACCACGGCAAAAAAGGAAGACTGCAAGGTCACAAAAATGACCGCAACTCCCATCAAGGTCAACACCAGCCATAAAGCAGCGTGCATCATTCGGCGGGCAGAAACAACCATGACGGCTGAAAACAATGAAACCAACGCCGCAAGCAAAAATACAACTTGAAGACCGTTCATTCTCCTGTCCCGTGTTTGGTGGATGTGGTCAAAATTCCTCGTCCCATTTCCATTGCAAGGTTAAACCTTGCCCTCTTGCGCTGGTTGATACGCATCAATTGATCGGTAACAGCCAGCAGCAACAGGTTAACCAGCAGATATGCCAGGACCTGCCAAAAGAGGGGCAAGCCGCGCGTCAACCCGCCTACCACCGCCATCGCCATAATCAAGGCAAGCGAAAGAGGTGTCAGGACTTTCCAATTTAGATTCATCATTTGATCAATCCGAAAACGCGGCAAAGTACCCCTGAAGAGGATGGTCACAAAATAGACCACAAAAGTTTTCAACATAAGATAAACAAACCCCAAAATGGGAATCTGTTCCGCCCCTGGTCCGCGCCAGCCACCGAGAAATACGGTTGCAAAAATTAAAGACACCGTAAAAGCATGTAAAAACTCCGCCACAAAAAACATACCGAATTTCAAACCCGAATATTCAATGTTGTAACCCGCCACCAGCTCGGATTCGGCCTCAATTAAATCAAAAGGTGAGCGTCCAATTTCGGCAAGGGAGGCGATGAAGAAAATCAACGCAGCAGCTGGCGCCGCCACAATGAACCAAACATCTTCCTGCGCCTGCACAATTCCGGTAACGCTCAAAGTGCCTGCCAGCATCACCGGCACCAGTGCCGAAAGCACCAGCGGCACTTCGTAAGAAATCAGTTGTGCCACCAGACGAAAGGCGCCCAAAAGGGCATATTTATTATTCGAACCCCAGCCAGCGAGAATGTAACTCATCTCCCCCAATCCGCCGACCGCAATCAAAAACAACAAACCAACATTCAGATCAGCTCCCACAACCGTAACCGAAAGCGGCAGCACACTCCACAACAACAAAACCGCCGCTACCGCCAGAATTGGGGCAAGGTTATAGGTGATTTTGTCCGCACCGATGGGGGTGATGTACTCTTTGGTAAAGATTTTGAGCATATCTGCAACGGGTTGGAAAATTCCCCACGGTCCTACGCGGTTCGGTCCAAACCGGTCCTGAATTCGGCCAATCAATTTTCGTTCGTACCAGATTAAAAAGACCACAAACAACATTGCGCCAGTAGCCAGCACCAGCGCACCGGTCAGTTGGGCGATCAATTCCACCCACACAGCGGGTAGCCCCAATCCACCCAGCCAGAAAACATACCATTGAATCACAAAGCCAATTGGATCACGCAGAAAATCCATTGTGTTATCCCGCAAAAGAAGGTTTTAAAACCATTCCAGTGCCCCTTTTCGCCAGATGTACAAAAATCCCGCCACCAGAATCAGTAAGAACAACACCCCTTCTAAAATGGCATACAGGGGCAAAAACTGATATGCCAGTGCCCAAGGGAAGAGCAGGATTGCCTCGACATCAAAAATTAAAAATACAAGGGCAAAGACATAATATTGAATTTTAATTTGTGTCCAGTTTGGGCCTACCGTTTCAACCCCGCACTCATAGGTTGAATTTTTAATTGGATCTGGTCTTTGTGGTGCAAGAATTCCAGCGATGAGAATTGTTATGGCTGGCATCATCAGGGCTACCAGCGCAAAAATTCCGATGTACAACCAGTTTCCCAGCATACAGGCTCCTGCGAGGTTTAAAGATCCAGGGATTCGTGGTAATCTTTCCCATCCCCACCCAATACATCCATTTTATCAAGTTAGTTCCTGCTTGTAAAGCGAAACCGGTCGTTTAAATATTCTCCTGCCGGGTTCGGTTACTTGCGGTGGATTGTTCCCCCTGTGGGCTTCTATTCGCGATTCACCCACAACCAGATCAACCCAGCCAAGACCCCAGCTGCCGCAATGACTCGCAAAGCCATCCAGCCTGCCTCTCCCATCCAATTCCAAATCCGGATTTCAAAAGGATGAGCCAGAATCAAACTGACCTCGCCTTGACTTTGTCCATTGTCACGCACCGAATAAACCCACAATGTACCCCTGCCCGCTTTGGATTTATAGGGTTTTATGTTCCAGCGAAACAAGGTCTCTTTCCCAGGGGCGATTCGTTGACGCGATTCGCCATGCGGAGAGATGACCACACCGTTCATCTCCAGGCGTGCCTGCCACCCTTGCAGATCGCCCGAATCAGCCCCATTCATATTTATCCTCAATTTAACGGATCCCGTTTCATCCAACCTCACCCAGCGCGGATACGAAATTTGAAAATCAATAAACGATTTCGTCTGATCCGAATTTTGGGGGTTAATCACCGCTGCATCTAAACCAAACTGCGTATTCATTAAAGGGGCAGGCAGAAAACTTACCAGCAGCACAACCAGCGATACTGCCAGCAGGACAAATGGGGTTATCCGCCTTTTCATCCGATAAACACCTCCACCTCTTCGCCATCCTCTTCATCATTGACCTGAATGTGAATGGGCTCATTCGCGGATAAATTCTTGACCACATCGCTGAGCATATCGGCCAGATTTTGCTCTTTTACTGCAGGCGGCATCCATCTGCCAAATGTGCGCATAAACCAGACAACTGCATGAACTGGCAAAGGAAAGCTCAAGGATATTCTTTCAGGTTTTGTTCCTTTCCTCTGGCGGATACGGATATGCAGCCATGGGGAATTGTAAGAAAGCCACATCCCCACAACACCGATCAAGAAGGGAAACCAGGATAACCAAAAACCCCATCCCCAGGGACGTGCCATCCATCCCATAATCATCCAAACCGCCGACAAGCCGGTTAATAACACCATCAAACCAAACACGATCCACGAAAGTCTGCGCCAGCGCTGGAAATCGGGCGGGGTACTTCTTTCGCCCGCAGTTTCGATTACAGCCACTTTTTGCACTTTTTCGGTTGGTTCGCCATCCTCATTAGTTTCCTCAAAAGCAATTTGCGGCTGATTAACTGCACCATTTTCGAGAGCGTTGATCAACCGCAATCCTTCTTCCGGTGAAAGTTCACCTGCTTCAATTTTTCGCAGCAACTCCAAACGTTCTTCGCTCATTCAGAGCCTCCAATGGATTTTAGACTTGTTGCCAATCGTTACCGGCTGATGCAAAAAGTTCACCGATCCGAAAATCTGCCTTCAAGCGCATCCAACAAGCGATTGGCTTCTTCGGCGGTAATTTTCTTTTCCCGCAATAAATTCAAAATGATTAAGCGTTCTTCCTCAGTCGCCTGTTTGCGAGGAGTAACCGGCTGGCTTTCAATATTGAAACTCATTCCTCCGATGTTCAAAAACTCGCCCCGCCCCGCCCTGCGACTGGCAGCCCGTTCAACACGTTCCTGAGCCATCCGCGAGCGTTCTTCCGCTCGCTGCATTTTTTCCTGAACCCGCCGGGCAATTTGATCTCCTAATCCTTCCAACCGCAAGCCAATCTCCTCTTCGACACTTTCTTCTTCCCAATCCCCCTCCAGAATGGCAATTGAACCGCCCGCAGCAAGTCTAAGCCTTACACCACCCCCACCGATAATTCCCTGGTAACGGTGAGCAACCTGCCGAACTGCCTGCCCTCCCTCCTGAAAGACAATCCGTTCGCCGCCGCTGCTGGCATCCAGCTGATAGCTGCTGTTGATGGGCAGCCACAACTTGATACTGCCTCCGGCAGATGCCTGCAGGTCACTTGACAATTCGAGCAATTTTACCTTGATGTTTCCCCCCGCTCGTAAAGTTTCTGCGCGGCGAATATCCAAAAGTTTGATTGAACCCCCTGTATTTTCCGCCTTTAAAGTTCCGTTTATTTCGCCACCCTTCAGGTTTCCGCCAATGTCGGTAACCACTAAATCGCCGTTAATCTTGAATACTTTCAAATGGCCGCCCACATTTCCACAACGCACATTCCCAACATCCCGCAATGTGAGATGACCACCCACATTTTCTATCTTAAGTGCGCCTTTCAAGTTAACAGCAGACATCGAGCCGTGAACATAATCCACCTGGATGACCGAATCCAGCGGTACCTGAATGACCGTATCCTCTTCACAGCGAATCCACCAACCTCCATTCTCATTCCGAACATGTAAACTGGCTTCGTCCTGAACGCGAATCTGAATTTGGGGCTGATCCCAACCGCTCACCGACAAATGATCTTCCGCCTGAAGGCGAAGGGTTGGGGTAGTATCACAAGGAATTGTACGTATTGCCATGACAGACGCTCCGTTGAACTGGTCTGATGTAATCATAACAAACTTTAATTATTTGTCAATAGAAAAATCAATAATATTTACAAATATTTTTATTTGTTAAACAAAAACACAATAATTCCAAACATTATTTTGGTTAATGGTTATAACTTATCAAAGCAATCATCTGCCTATTCCTCATCCACTGCCGTTTTTTGTGATAAACTCACCATTACCATTTCCCAATTTCCGATTCCCATTTTATCCGTGGAGGTACCTCTTTGATGAAACCTTATCCGGTCGAACCATTTCGCATCAAAATGGTTGAGCCCATCCAGCTCATCTCACCTCAGGAACGTCAAAACGCAATGCAGACTGCCGGCTACAACCTCTTCAATCTTCGCGCCGAGGATGTTTTTATTGACCTGTTAACCGATTCCGGCACGGGTACGATGAGTCAGGCGCAATGGGCCGCTATGATGACCGGAGATGAATCCTACGCTGGCGCACGTTCTTATTATCGCCTTGCTGAAGTCATGCAAAAAATCTTTGGCTTTGAACACTTTGTTCCTACCCATCAGGGGCGGGCTGCCGAAAATATTCTCACCCAGTTACTGGTCAGGCCTGGCATGTATGTGCCCTCCAACATGCACTTTGATACCACCGACGGCAATATCCGCGCTCGTGGTGGCCGGCCAACCAATCTGGTCATTGACGAAGCCTTTGACCCCACCAACCCCCATCCCTTCAAAGGCAACATGGATGTTCATAAATTGAGCGCGTTTATCGAGCAGGTCGGCGCACAAAATATCCCCTTTGGCAGCATTACCATTACCAACAACGCCGGCGGCGGGCAGCCGGTATCACTGGAAAACATTCGTCAGGTTGCTCAGGTCTATCATCAATACGGCATTCCCTTCTTCATAGATGCCTGTCGATTCGCCGAGAATGCCTATTTCATCCAGCAGCGCGAACCCGGCTGCGCCCACCTCTCGACACTGGAAATTGCCCGGGAGATTTTTTCGCTCGCCGATGGCGCATGGATGTCCGCCAAAAAGGATGCTCTGGTCAACATTGGCGGCTTTCTGGCTGTACGGGATGATGATCTCTTTCAGCGAATCTGCAATGAGTTGATCTTACGCGAGGGTTTTGTAACTTACGGCGGTCTTGCCGGGCGCGACTTGGATGCTATGGCAGTTGGACTCATGGAAGGTTTGGATGAAACTTATCTGGCATATCGCATTGGGCAAACCGCCTACTTTGCCGACCAGTTAAAAACCGCCGGTATCCCCATCATTGAACCAGCCGGGGGACATGCCATCTATCTGGATGCGGGAAGGTTTCTTCCTCACATCCCCCATGCTGAATACCCCGGTCAGGCGTTGGCTGCCGCGCTCTATCTGGAAGGGGGCATTCGCGGTGTCGAAATCGGTTCGGTCATGTTTGCTTACCCCGACCCCGACAGCGGAGAAATGATTTATCCAAAATTAGAGTTGGTTCGTCTCGCCATTCCCCGCCGTACCTATACCCGCAGCCATTTCGATTACATTGTTGACACCTTGAAATCGCTGTCCGAAAAAAGTGAGCAATTACGCGGCTACCGAATTGTGTACGCCCCTCCGTTGCTGCGACACTTCACCGCCCGCTTTGAACCTATATAGGAGGAAGTAAGGATGAAACCCCGTCAAACTTTAATTAGCTCTCTCATTTGGGTATCACTATTGTCTGTGATCCTCGCGGCATGCAGTCTTCTCGCCCCGCAAAATCAGACCATTACCCTGGAAGGCGCGGAACGTGAAGCCGTGCTTGAATATGCCGCTCCCATGGGCGAAAACCTGATCAACGGACTGATCACCCGCGATTATCCGACCTTTTCAAAGGATTTTGACACCACCATGAAAAAGGGTATGGATGAGGCCGCCTTTGAAAAACTGCTTACCACACTCACAGACAAACTCGGTGAATATCAGTCCCACGAAATCAGTCAGGTGCTGCAAGATGAAAAATACACCATTGTCATTTACCGTCTGAAGTACGAAAAGGACAATCTGGTCACGATGCGCATTGTGTTCAATCGTGAAGAACCCCACCTGATCAGTGGTTTATGGTTTGATTCACCGGAGTTGCGCAAAAAATAATTAACCCTTTCGTTTCGCCTCATCCCACCAACGGTCCATTTCTTCAAGACTCATGGATGTAAGTTCCCGGCCAGCCTGACGGGCACGTTCTTCAATATGAGCAAATCGCTGGCGAAAACGGCGGTTGGCTGTCCGTAATGCGCTCTCGGCATCCACCTTATACCAGCGCGCCAGATTAACCACCGCAAACAGCAAATCGCCGATTTCCTTTTCCCTTTCCGTTGCATCGTCTGCCGTTTGCACCTCGTTGATCTCTTCAAACACCTTTTGTAACACGGGCTGGATTTCACTCCAGTCAAATCCAACCCTTGCAGCCCGGCTTTGAATTTCCTGAGCCTGTGAAAGGGCCGGCAAATTCAACGGCACGCCTTCCAATATACTCTTTGGATGATCCTGCCCGATCAAAGCCCGCTCTTCATCTTTCAATTTCTGCCAGTTTCGCAGCACACCTTCCACACCGCTGACCAAAACCTTTCCGAAAACGTGCGGATGACGGCGGACAATTTTTCGGTGGATACCCTGAATCACCTCTGCAAGGGTAAATTCACCATCCTCAGCAGCAATTTGGGCATGAAGAACAATTTGCAGCAAGAGATCCCCCAATTCCTCTCGCAACGCCTCGCTGTCCTCGTTATCCAGCGCTTCTATGGCTTCATAGGATTCTTCCAACAAATATTTTCGCAGGGTCAGGTGGGTTTGCTCACGATCCCACGGGCAACCATCCGGCGCACGCAGGCGGGCAACCACCTCCTGAAATGCCTCAAGCGATGTATCCGCCCCCAGCGCAGGCACGAACAAGACCGTCATCAGTCCTAAATGAGGGCTGCGATCAATTTCGTACAGCATCAAATCTTCCACAATTTGATGGCGGGTGCCCGCCGCATGAACCAGCCTGACCCGGAATTCATCCGGATAGACCGCATTCAATGCCAGTTTCACCGATGAGGCCGCCATCTGATTATAAATTTGGGTAATCAACGCCGGCATATCAGGCGCATAGCCGGGGGTATGCAGCCGTCCGATTTCTAAAGCATCCAGCAACGCCAATCTCGGGAAGGGATCCATCTGCAGCGCACTGAAGACCGGTTCCAGAAATGACATTCCTTCGATAATCCGTACGGGAATACCCTGTTGAGCAGCGCGGCGGGTGATCTCCGGCACAGTAGCTTCCGCAACGAACGGGTGTCCCGGCACAGCATAGGTCACTCCCTGAGGCTGTCTGCCCAGAGCGATAATTTCCTCCACAATTGCCTCGTACACTGCCTCAAAAGTGTCTTTGGTTTCGTACAAATGATCGAAGGAGAGAATCTCCAGACCTTCGGGTAAGTTTTGAACAAGGGGATGATGGCTGGTGCGCAGATAAACCCGATCAATCTGGCTCAACCACTGCCAGGCTTCACGGGTCAGGTGGTAATCTTCACCGGGACCTAAACCCAAAATCACAATGCCGGTTTGACTTTGTGGTGTATGCATACAGGCGGCTCCTTGCCAGAAGCAATGGATTGGAAAACATTGCAGAGCAGCCCTCTACCGGCTTCAGGAAAACCGGTAGAGGAAATCTGCCCTGCGCATGGATCCCACCTTCCCGGTCGAGTCGGTGAGTGAAAACGAGCTGGATTTTTAGCGTTTGGTGTAGGTCGGTGCCTTGCGAGCGCGTTTGAGACCCGGTTTCTTGCGTTCTTTGATACGCGGATCACGGGTAAGCAAACCGTACTTGCGCAATTCATGAATAAAGTCCGCGTTCATCTTTGCCAGCGCACGCGCCAGTCCCAATTGAACCGCATCGGTTTGACCGGTTACACCACCACCATTGACCACAACCGTCACATCAAACGTCGAACGTTCCTGTTGGGTTGCCTCAAAAGGCTTGAGGATGGCTTCCACGTCGCCAATGCGGGTGAAATATTCCTCGATGGATTTCTGATTGACGGTAAATTTTCCCGTCCCGCTCATGATGCGCACGCGCGCCGTAGCTTCTTTGCGACGCCCAACACCTTCGTAATACTGAACAGACATATCTTGCCCACTCCTTTATGCAACAGGCTCTGGCTTTTGCGCTTCGTGCGGATGTTCGCTGCCAGCATAAATTTTCAAACGCTTGATCAACTTGCGACCCAGTTTGTTATGTGGCAGCATGCCCCACACCGCAGCTCGGATAACCCGGTCAGGATGGCGGTTCAATTGATCCCGCATACCGACAACTTTCAATCCACCGGGGTAGTTGGAATGCTTGTAGTAGAACTTGGTATCCAACCGCTTGTCGGCAATATCCAGTTGCTGCGCATTGATCACCACCACATAATCACCCATGGCTACGCCCGGGGTGAAGGTGGGTTTATGCTTACCGAGCAGGTAGCGGGCAATTTGGGTTGCCAGCCGCCCCAAATTTTGACCTCTGGCATCCACCAATACCCACTTTGATTCAGGTGTTCCTTTTATGACGTAAGTCTTATCCACAGTCCTCTTCTCCACTGACAGATAAGGTTTTGATTAACCCTTCAGATTTCAAATCATTCTCCTCGTACTGCACCCATTCCAGATACAGACCATTTGGTTTTGCCAACCCGGGTAAAAGGGGCTGTGGGATTTGGAGAGCAGCCTCAAACTGTTCTAAGGACAATTGTTGCTGCCCAACCCGGACTTGCAAAAACACCAGCCTGCGCACCATTCGATAGAGAAAAGCATTCGCCGTGATCCGAAAAGTCCATTCTTTCTTTGCGGTTTGCTGCCATTCTGCCCGGTAAACCCGGCGGATGGTGCTGCCTCCTGGTCGTAGAGGTGATCCAAACGCCGCAAAATCATGTTCACCGAGCAGCCGGTTGGCGGCCTGATGCAGCAATTCTGCCTGCACTTCGGGCCAAACCCGCCACATGTAGCGTTCCCGCAACGGATCACGTTCCTCCTCGCAGTACAGGCGGTAAAGATACTGGCGAGCGAGCGCATGGTAGCGCGGATGAAAATCATTACGCACAACCTGTACGCTGCGTGCTGCCACATCCTCAGGAAGCGAGGCATTCAGCGCTTTCAGCAATTGCTGTGGAGTATGGTGCCAGTTCAGATCAAATGCAATCACCTGACCCATGGCATGCACTCCGCTATCGGTGCGCCCGGCGTACAGGATACTTTCATCCTGCCAGCCCAGCGAACGCAGCGCTGCCTCAACTTCTGCCTGTACCGTCCGGCTGCTTCCCTGCCGTTGAAAGCCCTGGAAGTGTGTGCCGTCGTAGGCGATGATAATCTGGTAACGTGCCATCCCGAACCGGAAATGAGACCGGCGGGTTCTTAATCCTCAACCAGCTCAAGCAGAACCATCTCGGCAGCATCACCCTGCCGCGGTCCCAGCTTGAACATCCGCGTATAACCGCCATTGCGATTGGCGTACCGCGGCGCAATTTCATCAAATAATTTCTTCACCACAATCGGGTCACCCAGGCGTGCCGCAACCAGTCGGCGGGCATTGACCTTTTCGAGGTCACTGCCGTTGGCGCTTCGCCTCGCAATCGTAATCATTCGCTCGGCTTCGCCGCGAACTGCCAGCGCTTTGGCACGGGTGGTTTTCATCCGTTCGTGAGTAAAGAACTGTTTGATCAAAGTTCGGCGCAATCCCTTGCGCTGATCCTTTGACCGTCCCAGTTTAAAACCAGCAACTTTATGGCGCATAATTCCTTACTCCGTCTCGTTATCGTTTGGCAGGAACCCTTTTTCCCGCATCTTCTGGCGTAATTCATCCAGACTTTTTTCTCCAAAGTTTCGGATGGACATGACCGCTTCGCTGCCTTTTTCGAGCAGTTCCAGCACATCACCCACGGTGGTGATGCCGGTTCGTTTGAGCGAGTTGAACACCCGCACCGAGAGGTCCAGATTTTCGATGGGGGTTTCAGCGGCTTCACTCGTCAAACGGCTGCCGCTTATTTCGCGTTCCGGAACTGCCGCAAACACTTCTTCACTGATGCCAGAAATCAGCCGCAGATGGTCAATCAAAATCTTGGATGCTGTTCCCAGCGCGCTCTCCGGAGATATCGTACCGTCCGTCCAGATTTCCAGAATCAACCGGTCGTAGTTGGTATTCTGTCCTACCCGGGCAGCAGCCACATTGAAGTTCACGCGCCGTACTGGGCTGAAAATGGCATCCACCGGCAGTTCCCCAATCGGCAGCCGTCCACTGCGGTCACCCGCCGGCGAGTAGCCTCGCCCGCGTTCCACAGTCATGTCAATTTCCAGACGGGTTCGGCTGTCATCCACTGTAAAAAGATACAGGTCTGGATTGACAATCTCAACCTCCGCCGGCACCTGAATATCCGCAGCAGTTACCGTACCTGCCCCACGCACATCCAGATGAAGATGGGAACTTTCCACGTCGTGCAGCACCAACCGCAGCTGCTTGATCTGCAGCATGACCTGAATCACATCTTCGCGAACGCCGGGGATGTCGCTGAACTCATGCAACACATCCGAAATCCGGATTGAAGTTACCGCTGCCCCTTCCAACGACGACAGCAGTACCCGCCGAAGTGCATTGCCAAGGGTGACGCCGTAGCCGCGTTCCAGCGGGCTGATAACGAACTTCCCATAATTTCGAGCCTCATGTTCACGCTCGATTTTCGGTTTGACCATATTGGTTATTACAGACAAGGTTCACCCCTTTCCGATGCACAGCTACAAAAATCAGCCAAACAGGACAATGGCATTACCTCGAGTAGTACTCAACGATCAACTGTTCGTTGAGATTGCCATCAATTTCAGCCCGTTCGGGCAGGCGCAAAACCCGCCCACTCAAGTTACGCACATCCCGTTCCAGCCACATTGCGCAATTGCGCTTTTCCGCATAATCCGGTAATTCCTTGAAGAACGGTTTTGTTCGGGAACCTTCACGCACTTCAATTTTGTCACCGGGTTTGAGCAGCATGGAAGGTACATCCGTGCGGCGACCATTGACCAGAAAATGGCCATGCGTCACCATCTGGCGAGCCTGCGCGCGGTTTTCAGCAAACCCCATGCGAAAGACCACATTGTCCAAACGCAATTCAAGGGTCTGCAGCAGGTTCAAACCGGTCAGACCACGTTTTTTCAAGGCAACATTGAAATAGCGGCGGAACTGCCGTTCCAGAATTCCATAGGTGCGGCGGGCTTGCTGCTTGGCGCGCAGCTGCCGGGCATAGTCCGACATCCGCTCACTACCGCCCCGACCGGCATTTGCCCGTCCGTGTTCACCGGGGGCAAAGCCGCGCCGTTCAAACGCGCACTTGGGGGTAAAGCAGCGCTCACCCTTCAAAAACATTTTAAATCCTTCTCGCCGGCATAGTTTACAAACCGGACCAATGTATCTCGCCATAACTTCCCTCTCTCGTATAAATTAGACGCGGCGTTTCTTGGGAGGCCGGCAGCCGTTATGCGGCACCGGTGTAACGTCCGCAATGGAGCGCACCTTGATGCCCATCCCTTGCACAGCCCGAATCGCCGATTCGCGGCCCGGTCCGGGTCCTTTGACTACGATATCCACTTCCTGCACACCCATTGCCTGAGCCGCTTTGAGAGCCTGTTCGGCAGCCAAACGAGCGGCAAACGGGGTACTCTTGCGGGAGCCCTTGAACCCGGCTGAACCGGCGCTTGCCCAGCAGACAGCATTGCCCTGCTGATCCGTTACCGTCACAATTGTATTATTGAACGACGCATAAATATGAACCTGCGCTGAGGACAGCGTGCGCTTCACCTTTCGGGGAGCGCTTGACCGGCGCGCTGATCGTACATTTTGTGCCATATTTCCTCGCTATCAACCTCGATTTCTTTCAGAGTACAGCGTTTTGATATAACCGGTTAGGGTCAGGCTGACCAGCCGCGGGGGCGGGAAGGTACCCCAGATCAGCCCTTCCCATGACCGGATTATTTCTTGGTTGCTCCACGGCGGCGGCCGCGTCCCGCCACAGTCTTCTTGGGGCCTTTGCGTGTACGGGCGTTCGTGCGCGTTCGCTGCCCACGAACTGGCAGGTTACGGCGATGGCGCAGACCGCGGTAGCACCCGATTTCGATCAGGCGCTTGATATTCATCTGCACCTCGCGCCGCAGGTCGCCTTCTACTTTATAGTTTTGGGCAATGTAATCACGCAAAAGGTTTACATCCGTTTCACTCAGGTCTTTGACCCGCGTATCCGGATTGACTTTTGTATCCGCCAGGATCTTGCGTGCCCGAGTCGGGCCGATCCCATAAATATAGGTCAGTGCAACTTCAACGCGCTTGTTGCGTGGTAGATCAACACCTTCAATTCTCGCCATGCCTCATTACCCCTGTCGCTGCTTATGCTTTGGGTTTTCACAAATGACGTACAACTTACCGCTGCGCCGCACAATCTTGCACTTTGCGCATCGCTTGCGAATGGATGGTGAAACTCTCATGATTGATTACTCCTCATCATTCCTTACTTCAACAGCCAAAGTTTCAATTATACCTGATTTCTACCATTTCGTCCAGGTTTGCTGCCATCTTTCAAAAGAGTCAGGATTCGTGGACCATTTTCTGTGATCGCTACCGTGTGCTCAAAATGAGCAGTGGGCAATCCATTGCGCGAAACTACCGTCCATTGATCATCCAGAACCCGCGTCGCCGGTGAGCCGATCAGAACCATCGGTTCCAAAGCAATGGTCATGCCCACCCGCAACAACATGCCACGCCCCGGCGTGCCGTAATTTGGCACCTGGGGTCCTTCGTGCATTTGCCGTCCAACACCATGACCGGTATATTCACGGGTAACATGGAAACCATGACTTTCCACATATTGCTGAATTGCCGCAGAAACATCACCAACCCGGTTTCCGGCTACCAGTTTTTCAATGCCGACATACAGTACCGCCTCGGTGACTTCCAGCAATTTTTGAACCTCTGGTGAAACCTCACCAATTGCAAAGGTAATCGCCGAATCGGCTACGAAACCTTCATATACCGTGCCGCAGTCCACCGAAACGATATCCCCTTCGCGCAATTTGCGGCGCGGACTGGGAATGCCGTGAACCAGTTCTTCGTTGACACTGATGGTCGTGCTGGCAGGATAAGGATACGGCCCAGGATAGTTCAAAAATGGAGAATAAACTCCGTATTTCTTCAAAACCTCTTCGGCAGCCGCATTCAGATCGGCCGTAGAAACACCAGGGCGAGCGACATCACGCGCTGCTTGCAGGGCTTCGGCATTGATCTGCCCGGCTATGCGCATGATCTCCAATTCCTGAGGAGATTTAATCGTGATCTGGCGTTCCCACGTCATTGTACTACCACCTGTTAGGCAATCGCTTCCATCAATTGACGGGTTACCTCTTCAATCGGTAAAGTCCCATCAATTTCCACCAGCAATCCAGCCCGCCGGTAATGTTCAATCAACGGGCTGGTTTGTTCCAAGTAAACTTTGATCCGCTTCTCCACCGTTGCCGGCTGGTCATCTTCGCGCTGGTACAACTCCCCACCGTCATCATCACAGATTCCGGCTTTTTTTGGTGGGTTGTACACGCTGTGATATACCTTGCCGCACGTCCGGCAGGTCCAGCGGCCGCTCAAGCGTTCAATCAACACCTCGGCTGGCACCGAAATGTATGGGACGCTCACCACTTTCCCGTCCAGATCGTCCAACATGGCGCTCAAGGCCTCGGCTTGGGCTGGGGTTCGCGGAAAACCATCCAGAATGGCACCATTGGCGCAGTCGGGGCGGCTGAGCCGCTCGCGAATCATTGCAATGGTGACATCATCCGGCACCAGCTCACCGCGGTTCATGTAAACCTGAGCCAGTTTTCCTAAATCGGTTTGATTCTTCAGGTTTTCACGGAAGATATCCCCGGAAGAGATGTGCGCCAATCCGGTTTTTTCTGCCAAAACCTGTGCCTGTGTGCCTTTTCCCGCGCCGGGAGGGCCGAGGAGTACGATAAAGCGTCCCATCCGATTATCCCTTGATTAGATTTTCATCGTAACCGTGTAACTTGAGCTCGGTTTCGATGATGGTGAAGGTATCCCGCACCACACCGACCACGATCAGCAAGCCGGCCGCCGAAATGAGGAACAAACCGGCATTGCGCGCCGAAGCCGGCAAGAAAGCATGCATGATGTAGGGAAGTACTGCCACAAAGCCGAGGAAAAACGCTCCCGGCAGGGTGATTCGCCGTTGAACCTTGGTCAGGTACTTTTGGGTGGCAGGCCCGCGCAGGACACCCGGAATTTGAGCGCCCTGCCGCTTGAGGGTTTCACCGTAATTCTGTTGAGCAAAGAGAACATCCGTATAGAAAAAGGTGAACGCCACCACCATCAGGAAGTACATCACCGCATACCACGCTCCCTGCCCGCTGAAGGTATTGTAAATACCGCTGGCAAGGCTGGCTACCCACGGTGTTTGGGAATTGATAAAGTAACTGGCCACAATTGCCGGAAAGAGCAAGATAGACTGTGCAAAAATCAACGGGATCATACCGGCCATGTTGATCATCAACGGCAGATTGCTGCGTACCGGCATGGACATGCGGTTACCCACTCGCCGTCCGGGGAACAGCACCGGCACATTGCGGCGTCCTTGTTGCACGAAGACAATCGCAAAGATGACCAGCACCAGCACAACCAGAATCAGCAGAGTCAGCCACCATGCATTTTGACGGTCACTCCATAGACTGATCAGGTTGGATGGAATGCCTGCCACGATGCCGGAAAAGATGATGAGCGAAAGACCCTGATTGGGAATGCCATATTCGGAGATCAACTGCCCCAGCCAGATACCCAGCATCGTGCCGGCCATCATGCTGATCAGGGTCGTCAGGGTTGGCAGCAAAGAGGCTCCCGTGAAACCGTAGGTGTAGCTCAACACCGTTTGACCCGTTTGTCCGGCAAGCGAGTTGAAGATGTTAATTTGACCAATAGCCGAAAGCAATGCCATCGGCACGGTCAGAATAATCGTCCATTTTTCCATCCATTTCTGACCTTCGCGGGGGTTTTCCTTCATCTTCCGCTCCAGCGCCGGAATGATTGGCACCAGCAGTTGCAGAATAATCTGCGCCGTGATGTAAGGATAAACCCCCATTGCCAGAATGGAGAACCGTGAAATCGTACCACCAGAAAGCAGATCCAGCAGGCCAAACAGCGTACCCGCTGCTCCGGGTGCCTGAACGATGCCTCGAATCACTTCGCGGTCAATTCCCGGCACGGGAATATTGGCTGCCAGCCGATAAAGCACCAGCAGCAGCAAAGTGATTAAAAGCTTCTTACGAATATCTTCCGATTTCCATAAATAACGCCATGCTGACCGCTTCATGCGTTGGTCTCCTTAAGTCCAGCCTCTCAGGCGATGATTTCCACAGAACCGCCAGCGGCTTCGATTTTGGCCTGTGCACCTTTGCTCACCCGTTGCACCCGCACCTTCAGGGGAATATTCAATTCCCCATTGCCAAGAATGACAACCGGGTTATTGGGCTTGTGAAGTAAATTCTTCTCCGCCAGCGTTTGTGGAGTAACTTCCATGTTGGCTTCAAACTTCGCTGCCAGTTGACTGAGGTTGACTTCGTTGTATTCAACCTGCACGGGAGGGGTAAAGCCCTCACCGCGCATGAACGGCAGACGGCGGTAGAACGGCAGGTTACCGCCCTGGCGGTACAGATGCCCGCCTTCACCGGAGCGGGAGCCCTGGCCTTTGGTACCGCGGCCGCTGGTTTTACCTTTACCGGCGGAAATACCCCGCCCAACGCGTTTGCGGTCTTTTCTGGCGCCTTCGTTTGGCTTCAGATCATTCAATTTCATTGCTCTACCTGCTCTTCGATTTTTACAAGATGATTGACTTTCCGCAGCATTCCTCGCAGGGTCGGCGTATCCTCATGAATCACCGTCTGGTTAAGACGGCGCAGACCCAGCGCACGAATGGTCGCTTTATGTTGCTCCGAATAACCGATTGCGCTTTTCACCCAGGTGATGCGCAGCATCTTGGGAGATTGCTTTTTCTCAGCCATTCTTCCTCCGTTCCCAGAAGGGCAGCAAATCCTTGGCGGGTTTACCGCGTTTTGCCGCTTCCTCTTCGGGCGATTTCAGCTGGCTCAGTGCATCAAAGGTGGCTTTCACCACATTCAGCACATTGGCGCTGCCCATTGATTTGGTTAAAATATCCCGAATACCGGCAGCTTCCAATACTGCGCGCACCCCACCCGCGGCAATAACGCCCGTACCTGCCGAAGCCGGTTTGAGCAGCACTTTTGCCCCGGATGTTTTGCCGATGACCTCATGCGGGATGGTTGTACCGATCATGGGTACAGGCCGCATGTTTTTATGAGCCCGTTCGGTGGCTTTACGCATGGCATCCGGCACGGCATTGGCTTTACCAACGCCCAAACCGACATTCCCATGATTATCACCAGCCACCACCGTCACCCGAAACTGGAAGCGGCGGCCGCCTTTGACAACTTTTGCCACGCGGGCAATTTCAATGACCCGCTCGTCGTATTGTTGTTCGTAAGTTGAATATTCCATCATCTCCATAGTCAGGCCTCTTTCATTGCTTTCGGTTCAGCCTAGAACTCCAGGCCAGACTCACGGGCAGCTTCGGCCAGTGCCTTAACCCGGCCGATGTAACGAAAACCGCCCCGGTCGAACACCACACGGGTGATGCCCTTTTCTTTGGCGCGCTTGGCAACCAGTTCACCCACCAGCCGGGCCTGTTCGGTTTTGGTTTTACCTTCCACCTTGCCCCGTAACTCGTGATCAATGGTGGATGCTGCTGCCAGCGTTTGCCCGGCTTCATCATCAATCACCTGTGCATAGGTTTCGGCCAGGCTGCGGAAAACTGCCAGACGCGGACGATCCGGCGTGCCGCTCAGGTGCTTGCGCACGCGGCGATGGCGGCGAATTCTCGCTTCAGAACGACTTAATTTAGCCATGAGCACTCACCTATTTCTTGCCTTTACCGGCTTTGCCGGCTTTTCGGCGGATTTTTTCACCAAGATAGTGAATCCCTTTCCCATGATAGGGTTCGGGTGGTCGAATTTTACGGATATCGGCAGCAACCTGCCCCACCAACTCCCGGTTGTATCCCATTACTTTGATCTGGCGTGTTTTGGTATCCACATCAAAGGAGATACCCGCCGGGGGTTCAACAATGACCGGATGGGAATATCCCACAAACAGCTTCAGGTTTTGGCCATCCATTTCGGCGCGGTAACCCACACCATCAATTTCCAGCACTTTGGTAAACCCTTCGCTGACTCCGGTTACCATATTCTGGATTAATGCTCGGGTCATTCCATGCAGCGCCCGCACTTGCGGCTCTTCAGATGAGCGGCTAACGGCGATTTGTCCATTCTCGAATTTAATGGAAATCACCGGCGAAAATTCGCGTTGCAATTCACCCTTCGGGCCTTTGATGTACACCGAAGAGCCATCTACTGTCACCTGAACATTTGCAGGAACAACCACCGGCAAGCGACCAATACGAGACACGTCTATATACCTCCTTTACGCTTTCCGGCCTACCAGACCTTGCACAGGATTTCACCGCCAACATTGAGTTGGCGCGCGCGCTGTCCGGTCATCACACCCTTGGGTGTGGAGAGAATAGCAACACCCAAACCAGAAAGCACCCAGGGAATATCCTGTTTACGGGTGTAAATGCGTCGGCCCGGACGGCTCACCCGCTCCAATCCGGTAATGACCGGACGGCGTTGGCGGCGTTCGCCCACGTACTTCAAACGAATGCGCAGAGTCTGCTCGTGAGGTTTTTCACCGCTCACAACTTCATACGATTCGATGAAACCCTCTTCCTTCAATACCCGGGCAATTTCTGCCTTGAGTTTAGTGCTTGGCATAGCGACCACCACCTGACCATTCATGATGGCGTTGCGCATGCGGGTTAACATATCAGCAATTGGATCATTCACACTCATGCCTACCTCCGGCCTGGAACTACCAGGATGACTTGGTTACGCCGGGGATCTTCCCTTCAAGAGCGAGCTCCCGGAAGCAAATTCGGCACAGCCCAAAACGACGCAGGTAACCTCGCGGGCGTCCACAACGTTTGCAACGATTACGCACCTGAACGGCGTACTTGCGGCGTTGTTCACGATACATCATACATTTCTTTGCCATACTAATCCTTCCTGAAAGGCATCCCAAGCAATTGCAGCAATTTGACAGCCTGATCATCGGTTGGTGCTGTAGTTACAATGGTAATTTCCATTCCGCGTACCTTATCCACCTTGTCGTACTCGATTTCCGGGAAGATGATCTGTTCCCGCAAACCCAGCGTGTAATTTCCGCGTCCATCAAACGCCTCTGCCGAAACACCGCGAAAATCACGCACCCGAGGAAGCACAATGTTCATCAAACGGTCGAGGAATGTCCACATCCGCTCCCCGCGCAAAGTAACCATTGTGCCGATGGCGCGCCCTTCGCGTAGTTTGAAAGCCGCAATGCTCTTGCGCGCCTTGGTGATCACCGGTTTCTGGCCGGTAATTTTTGCCAGGTCGCTGCTGGCGGCTTCCAGCGCTTTCGGATTATCCAGCGCTTCACCCAGGCCAATGTTGACGACCACTTTGGTAATACGCGGTACCTGCATGACATTGTGAAGATCAAGTTCCTTCATCAATGCCGGCACCACTTCGTTTTGATATTTTTCCTTCAATATGTTCATTGACTCGCTCCCCGATGGCTTATTCGTCTATGGCGGCATTGCATTTTTTGCAAACCCGCAATGATTTGCCATCTTCGCCGCGGGAAATTCCTACCCGCGTGGCTTTGCCACACTTTGGGCAAACCAGCATAACGTTGGAAAGATCAATCGGTGCCTCAAAGCGGATTTTACCGGGCGAAATGTTGCGCCCCTGAGTTTGCACCTGACGCTGATGTTTGGTGCGCAGGTTGACTCCCTGCACCACCACCCGGTTTTCCTTGGGTAACACCCGAATGATTTCGCCGCGTTTTCCTTTATCTTCAAAGCGGCCGTTAATCACTTCGACCGTATCCCCTTTACGTATCTTCATCTTCATGGCTTCGCTCCTGTTTCCTTGCATTAGATCACTTCCGGCGCAAGCGAAACGATCTTCATAAAGCCTTTTTCACGCAATTCGCGAGCCACAGGGCCAAAAATACGGGTGCCTTTGGGGTTCTGGCCATCGTTATCCAGAATGACCGCCGCATTATCATCAAAGCGGATGGTTGAACCATCTTCGCGGCGCCATTCTTTGGCACAACGTACAATCACTGCTTTGACAATATCGCTCTTCTTGACCGAGCCCTGCGGTGAAGCGGATTTCACCGTGGCAACCACAATATCACCCACACGCCCATAGCGCCGGGTTGAGCCACCCATCACATGGATGACCAGTAGCTCGCGTGCGCCCGTGTTATCGGCAACTTTTAATCGGGTTTCGTGCTGAATCATCCTTTACGCTCCTTCCTCCGCGGGCAGTTCCTGCATCGGCTGCCCCTGGCGTTTGAGGATGGACTGAACCACCCAGCGTTTATCACGCGAAAGCGGTCTGCTTTCCACTACCAGCACTTCATCTCCAATTTCACATCCCAATTCGTCGTGTGCTTTCAGCTTCATGGAAGCATGAACCACTTTTTTGTAAAGCGGATGCTGGTAGGTGCGGGTCACTTTTACGACCACAGTTTTCTGCATTTTATTACTGGTAACAACACCGGTTAAACGTCGCCGTGTGTTCATTTTCCACCTTCCCGCTGTTGAGAAAGTTCCCGCTCGCGCAGAATGGTCATATAGCGCGCAATCAGGCGGCGGGTTTGCTTAAGCCGGCTGGTATCCGTAAGCTGACCGGTAACAATTTGAAAGCGCAAATTCATCAGTTCCTGACGCGCATCCGCCAGTTTGGCTTTCAATTCTTCAGTGGACATCAGGCGAATCTGTTCGGTTTTCATCCTACTTCTCCTGTCACCGATTCATGACGAGCAACCACCTTCGTCTTGATCGCAAACTTGTAAGAAGCCTGACGCAAAGCCTGCACCGCTACATCAGCGGGAAGACCGCCCAGCTCGAACATGATTCTTCCCGGGCGGACAACCGCCACCCAGTACTCAACCCCACCTTTACCTTTACCCATACGCGTTTCCGGCGGTTTCTGGGTATAGGGTTTATCGGGGAAAATCCGAATCCACACTTTTCCTCGGCGGCGCATCGAGCGCACGAGAGCACGACGGGCAGCCTCAATTTGCCGGGCGGTGACCCAACCGGGTTCAAGTGCCTGCAGGCCGAACTCACCGTAGATCAGTTCCGCTCCGCGCAGGGCTTTCCCCCTCATGCGTCCACGTTGCTGCTTGCGCCATTTGACACGTTTTGGCATCAACATAATTGCTTACCTCTCTTCATTCCGTCTGGGTTCAACCCAGCGCAGGATTACTCGCTGATATAGACACCCTCGGTGACTTCCGCTTTTTCCTCTTCACTGGGCAGGACTTCACCCTTGTAAATCCAAACCTTGACACCAATCTGTCCGTAGGTTGTCAGCGCTTCCGCACGGGCAAAGTCAATATCCGCGCGAATGGTTTGCAGAGGCACTCGTCCTTCACGCAGCCAGACGCTGCGCGCCATTTCAGCACCACTCAAACGACCAGCCACCTCGATTTTGATTCCCTGTGCGCCCTGGCGCATTGCTTGCTGCAAGGCACGCTTCATCGCACGGCGGTAAGCCACACGCCGTTCAATTTGACTGGCAATGTTCTGCGCAACCAGATAGGCGTCACAATCAGGCAGTTTGATCTCTTTGATTTCCAGATCAATCTTTTTCTTGGTCAGGGCTTCCAGATCCTGGCGGATTTTCTTGACGGTTTCACCTTTGCGTCCAATCAGGATGCCGGGTTTTGCCGTATGAACAATCACCTTGACCTTGCCGGGGAAACGCTCAATTTCGACCTTCGAAATCGCTGCCCGATCGGCATCCGCAAAGATCATTTTGCGAATTTCAAAGTCCTGATGCAACTGCTCAGTGTATTCACTGCCATCAGCGTACCAGCGACCTTCCCACGGTTGGTGGACGCCCAGACGAAATCCAATTGGATGAACTTTTCGACCCATAACTTCTCCTGGTTTCTGCTTGCCGGATGCCCTTTCTGTTCAGGCAAACCGGACGAAAATCATCTTATTCACGCTCCCGTAAAACAACGGTTACGTGCGAAGCGCGTTTGAGGATCGGTTTGAACCGACCGCGCGCACCAAACCGACGCCATTTGCGCGTTGGGGCCTCATCCGCAACAATTTGATACACAAACAGGTTGTTGCGATCAATCCCAAAATTTTCTTCCGCGTTGGCAACCGCTGAAGCCAGCAGTTTGCGGACAGGTGCCGCTGCGCCTTTGTTGACGAACTTGAGCGTATCCAGCGCTTCTACTGCCGGGCGCCCGCGCACCAGGTCAATCACCAGCCGCACTTTCTGGGCGGAAACCGGACAATAACTTAACTTGGCTCGAATATCGTTTGCCATTGCAACTTACCTCTTGGAGGATTTTTCCGCCACATGCCCGCGAAAATGGCGGGTAGGGGCAAACTCACCCAGCCGGTGCCCCACCATGTTCTCGGTGATGTAAATCGGTACATGCCGGCGGCCATCATGGACGGCAACGGTGTGCCCCACCATTTGGGGAAAGATGACGCTTGCCCTGCTCCAGGTACGAATGACTTTCTTTTCGCCGCGGGCATTCATCATTTCAATTTTTTTCAGAAGTTTTGGGGCTACAAACGGGCCCTTTTTCAATGAACGTGACATATCTCGTCCCTCTTTCTCGGTGTTACCTATCCATCAAACCACACCGCTTAGCGTTTGGCCACACTGCGGCGGCGAACAATGTATTTATCCGTCGTTTTATTGCGGCGGGTTTTGTAACCACGAGTGGGTTTACCCCACGGGCTCTTCGGGCCGGGCATACCCACTGGCTGACGACCTTCACCACCACCATGCGGGTGATCGCGCGGCGACATCGCGGTTCCACGCACCGCAGGGCGGATCCCCATATGACGCTTGCGCCCGGCTTTACCCAGTTTGATATTGCCGTGGTCAAGGTTGCCAACCTGTCCAATGGTTGCGTAACACACCTGACGCACCAGCCTCACCTCACCGGAAGGCAGGCGAATCTGGGCAAAATCACCTTCCTTTGCAAGCAGCTGTGCTGCAGTGCCCGCCGAACGCACCAACTGTCCGCCTCGCCCCGGATAGAGTTCGATATTGTGAATCATCGTACCCACCGGAATATTAGAGATGGGCAGGCTGTTGCCTGGGCGGATATCCACACCCGGACCCGCCACAACCGTATCGCCAACCTTCAACCCCACCGGGGAAATGATGTAGCGTTTTTCGCCATCCGCATAGACTAGCAGCGCAAGGCGCGCGGTACGATTGGGATCATACTCAATGGCTGCCACTTTGGCAGGCACATTCAACTTGTTCCGTTTGAAGTCCACCAGACGGATATAGCGGCGGTTGCCGCCACCCTGGTGGCGAACCGTCACCCGCCCCTGATTGTTGCGACCGGAGTGTTTTTTGCGAACCACCAGCAGCGAACGCTCCGGCACAGCCCGGGTGATCTCCTCAAAACTATAGCCGGTCATGCCACGCAGACCGGGAGTTACCGGTTTATAAATCTTAATCGCCATTATTCAACCCCTTCAAAGATCGGAATTCTGTCTTCGGGCGCCAGGGTCACAACGGCTTTTTTGTAAGCCGGGTTACGCACCACAACGCGTCGGCTGCGCGCCCGGCGGGTGCGCTTGGCGGGTACATTGATGATATTGACCCGCAACACCTTCACGTCAAAAATCTGCTCGACCGCATCCTTCACCATGGATTTGGTGGCATTTTCAGCCACTTCAAACACATACTGGTGCAAGCGATTGACCTGATAATTGGTCTTTTCGGTCACCAACGGGCGGCGGAGTACTTCATAAATCGTCGTCATTTGAACCTCCTACCTATCCCAAATAGCTCTTGATCACATCCAGCGCCGCCAGCGGCATAACGACCTTGTCGAACTTGAATAGGTCACGGATGTTAAGATAAGAAGCCATTAAAATTTTAGTTTCCGGAAGATTCACCGTCGAAAGGATCACATTCTCGTAGGAATCCTTTTGCGGGATCACCACCAGCGCGCTGGCATCTCCCACCAGCGTGTTCAAAACCTTTGCCATCAGGCGGGTTTTCGGTTCCGACACTGCCAGTTCATCCACCAGGACAATCGAGGATTCAGCAGCTTTAACCGAAAGCGCTGAGCGCAAGGCTGCCCGACGCATCTTCCGGGGCATTGAAAGTGTGTAGGCATGCGGATGCGGAGTGTGAATACGTCCGCCGCCTTTCCATTGCGCTGCCCGAATGGAACCCTGCCGCGCCCGTCCAGTACCTTTTTGGCGCCATGGTTTTCGACCACCACCGGCCACCTCATTGCGGGTTTTGGTATCATGAGTTCCCAGCCGCGCATTCGCCATCTGGCGTACATACGCCTGATGCATCAAATCCACATTGATTGGGGCAGCAAAGATCGCTTCAGGCAATTCCACCTGCTTGACCTTTTGGCCCTCCATGTTGAAAACATCTACTAACATAGTTCCTTCGCTCCGTCAGTCCAGGTAAAGTCGCGATGCATCTTACTGCTTGCGCGCCTCTTTGATGATGACCAAACCGCCGCGCGGGCCCGGAACCGCTCCACACACGCCGATCAAGTTACGCTCGGCATCCACCAGAACAACCTTCAAGTGCTGCGCGGTCACACGTTCATTGCCCATATGACCCGGTCCACGCGAACCCTTGAAGACACGCCCGGGGGTCGTTCCGGAACTGCGGGAACCTGGCGCGCGGTGACGGTCCGATTGACCATGAGTCTTCGGACCACCGCGGAATCCGTAGCGCTTGACACCGCCCTGGAAACCTTTTCCCTTGCTGGTACCAACCACGTCCACGCGCTCACCCACCGCGAACGCCTCGACGGTTACCGTTTCCCCTTCCTTGACATCAGGGTTTTTGGCGCGAAACTCGCGCAGAAAACGCAACGGAGGCAAATTAAGACCGGAGCGCTTCAAGTGACCCAGCTCTCCGCCGGTCAAACGCTTCGGCTTAACTTCCCCATAACCCAATTGGACAGCAGAATAGCCGTCATTTTCAGGCCGTCTTATCTGGGTAACGTAACATGGCCCAGCTTCGATAATGGTGACGGGCACCGCCACACCTGTATCATCGAAAATCTGGGTCATGCCGATTTTCTTCCCGATCAGCCCTTTAAACATCTCTTTTGTTCTCCTTGATCTTTCAAAGGTTTTTTTCAGGACTGTCAGCCTGGGCTTGGCTGCATCATCCCGGTCCGCCTGGCAGTCAGTGCCTTGCTGCGTCAGCTCGTTTTTTGTTCTGCGCCTACAAAGACACTCTTACCCGGCCTTGTGAGCGTTGGCTGTTTTCAGCCTGTACGCCCAAACCGCTCTATTATAATCGAACTTTTTCAAAATGACCAGAGTTGATCCTGCCATTTTTGGGGTATTTTTCGGGCAGGCAGAACCTGCCCGAATTCCGCCCCGAATAACTAAATCTTAATCTCGATATCCACGCCAGCAGGCAAATTGAGTCGCATCAGCATATCAATCGTTTTTGAGTCCGGGTCAAGGACATCAATCAAACGGTTGTGTGTACGCACCTCAAAATGCTCGTGGGAGTCCTTATCTATGAAGGTCGAACGCCGAACAGTGAAGCGCTCAATGCGGGTCGGCAGCGGTACCGGTCCAACTACCTGCGCACCGCTCCGTTCAGCCGTTTCAACAATCCGCTTGGCGGATTGATCTAAAACACGGTGGTCGTATGCCTTCAGACGAATGCGAATTCGTTGCTTTGCCATCTTGCTACACCTAGTCCAGAATCTTGGTAATCACACCCGCGCCGACGGTCAAACCGCCTTCGCGAATGGCGAATTTCGAACCCTGCTCCAGCGCCACCGGCACGATCAGCTCCACTTCCATGTTCACGTTGTCGCCCGGCATCACCATCTCTACCCCTTCCGGCAGCTTGATCGAGCCGGTCACGTCCATCGTCCGAATGTAGAACTGCGGCCGATACCCGCTGAAGAACGGCTTGTGCCGCCCGCCTTCTTCCCGCTTCAACACGTACACTTCCGCATTGAACTTGCGGTGCGGCGTGATGCTCCCCGGTTTGGCAATCACCATCCCGCGCTCCACATCCGTCCGCTCAATCCCGCGCAGCAGCAACCCCAGATTGTCCCCCGCCATGCCTTCGTCCAGCATCTTGTGGAACATTTCTACCCCGGTCACCACCGAGCTCATGCTCTTCTCGCGCAGCCCCACGATCTCCACCGGATCACCCACTTTGATCCGCCCGCGCTCCACACGCCCGGTCACCACCGTCCCGCGTCCCTTGATCGAGAACACGTCTTCCACCGGCATCATGAACGGTTTGTCCACCTCGCGCACCGGTTCCGGGATGTAGCTGTCCACCACATCCATCAATTCCTTGATGCACGCATATTCCGGCGCGTTCGGATCCGTCGAACTGCTCTCCAACGCCTTCAACGCGCTCCCGCGCACAATCGGCGTCTCATCCCCAGGAAAGCCGTATTCGGTCAACATCTCGCGCAGTTCCAGCTCGACCAGCTCCAGCAACTCCGGATCGTCCATCTGATCCACTTTGTTCAAAAACACCACAATGCTCGGCACTTCCACCTGCCGCGCCAGCAGCACGTGCTCGCGCGTCTGCGGCATCGGTCCGTCCGGCGCTGCCACCACCAGAATGGCACCATCCACCTGCGCAGCTCCCGTGATCATGTTCTTGATGTAGTCGCGGTGACCCGGCATGTCCACATGCGCGTAGTGCCGCTTGTCGGTCTCATATTCCACGTGCGCAATGTTGATCGTGATCCCGCGCGCTTTCTCTTCCGGCGCATTGTCAATCTGGTCATACGCCTTGAATTCGGCTTTCCCCAGCAGACTGCACCACTTCGTGATCGCCGCGGTCAATGTCGTCTTGCCATGGTCAATATGCCCCATGGTCCCTACGTTCAGATGCGGTTTCGTTCGCTCAAATTTTTGCTTCGCCATGTGATTTAATCTCTCCTCGCAAAAAGTCCTGATAGGAATTCAGTGAATGATATTAGTTGAGAATTTTTTGTTTTACCGATTCGGGTACCGGGGCATAGTGGTCAAACTCCATCGAATAGACGCCCCTACCCTGAGTAGCCGAGCGCAGCTCGGTGGTATACCCAAACATTTCGGCCAATGGCACCAGCGCGCGGATGGCCTGCGCATTGCCCGGACGCATATCCATTCCCTGGATTTCAGCCCGGCGGGAATTCAATTGAGCCAGTACATCACCCAAATATTCTTCCGGTAACACAACCTCCACTTTCATGATCGGCTCCAAAAGTACCGGCGCTCCGCGCTGCATGCCTTCTTTGAAGGCAAAAATGGCAGCCATTTTGAACGCCATTTCACTGGAGTCAACCTCATGATAGGATCCATCGGTCAGGGTGACCTGAATATCCGTCACCGGATACCCCGCCAGAATCCCCGACTCGGCCGCTTCCAAAATACCTTTTTCGACTGCCGGGATGTATTCCTTAGGAATAACACCGCCCACAATTCGATCTACAAAACGGATGCCGTTACCGCGTTCAAGTGGCTCAAGGGTCAGAACCACATGCCCGTACTGACCACGACCGCCGGTTTGTTTGACATACTTGTAATTGACTCCGATTACCGGGCGGGTAATCGTTTCGCGGTAGGAAACCCGCGGGCGGCCAACATTGGCCTGAACGCGGAATTCACGCATCATACGGTCTACGATAATGTCCAGATGCAGTTCGCCCATACCGGCAATGATGGTCTGGCCGGTATTTTCATCTGTGCGCACCTTGAATGTAGGGTCTTCTTCGGCCAACCGGCGCAGGGCTTCTGCCATGCGGTCTTGATCGGCGGTGGTTTTCGGTTCCACAGCCACAAAAATGACCGGTTCGGGGAAGGTGATGCTTTCCAGCAAAATCGGATTCTTGGGGTCGCACAGGGTATCACCGGTAAAGGTATCCTTGAAACCCAGAACAGCCCCAATATCTCCTGCATACACTTCGGTGATGTCTTCGCGCCGGTCAGCGTACATGCGCACCATACGCCCAATCCGCTCCTTGCGGTTTTTGGAAGAATTGAGCACGGTTTCGCCCTGGGTCACTTTTCCCGAATACACCCGGAAATAGGCCAGCCTGCCCACATACGGGTCAGCCACAATTTTGAAAACCAGCGCGCTCATGGGAGCATCATCATCAACCGGACGCTCGATGATGCGGTCATGGTTATCCGGGTCCACCCCTTTGACTGGCGGGATATCCATCGGTGACGGCAAATAATCAATGACTGCATCCAGTATTGGCTGAACCCCCTTGTTGCGCAGGGAAGAACCGCAAAAAACAGGTGTTGCTTTGTTGGCAATGACCGCTCGTCGCAGCACCTGTTTCAATTCATCTACGGAAATTTCCTCGCCTTCAAGGAACTTGATGATCAATTCATCCTCGAATTCGGCGATCTTTTCAACCATGATGGCGCGCATTTCCTGGGCCTGGGGCAGAAGGTAATCGGGTATTTTTCCGTATTTTGGTTCACGGCCCAATTCATCTTCCCATGTGATGGCTTGCATGGTCAGCAAATCCACCACCCCTTCAAAAGCCGATTCCTCGCCAATGGGAATTTGCATCGCAATTGGGTTCGCCCCCAAACGCTGGCGGATTGATTCAATCGTGCGCTCAAAAGAGGCACCTACCCGATCCATCTTATTGACGAAACAAATCCGCGGGACCTGATAGCGGTCTGCCTGACGCCAGACCGTTTCACTTTGTGGTTCAACCCCTTGAACCGCATCAAAAATCACCACTCCGCCGTCCAAAACCCGCAGGGAACGCTGCACCTCAGCCGTGAAGTCAATGTGACCGGGCGTATCAATCACGTTGATTTGATAGCCCTTCCATTCCGCCGTTACCGCTGCAGACACAATGGTAATGCCGCGTTCCCGTTCCTGGGCCATCCAGTCGGTGACAGTTGTGCCTTCATCCACCGAGCCAATCCGATAGGTTTTGCCGGTGTAGAACAGGATCCGCTCAGTGGTGGTGGTTTTCCCAGCATCAATATGAGCGATAATCCCAATATTGCGGCACTTTTCTAACGGAAAATTACGCGGCATGAGACTCTTCCTGCACTAAACCCAAACGCCAAAACACCGGCTACACCCGATAATGGGAGAAAGCGCGGTTGGCTTCGGCCATTTTGTGAGTTTCTTCGCGCTTACGCACGGCATTGCCCTGATTATTGGCAGCATCAATCAATTCGGCTGCAATTTTCTCTGCAAAGGATTTCCCGGCACGAGCGCGAGCAGCATCCGCAATCCAGCGCATCGCCAGCGCCAGACGACGGTCACCTGGCACTTCCATTGGAACCTGATAAGTGGCGCCACCCACACGGCGGGGACGCACTTCCATAATTGGGCCAACGTTCTTCAGCGCCAGTTCAAAAACCTCCAGCGGATTACGGCCGGTCTTTTCTTTGATCATGTCCATCGCATCATAAACTATGGATACCGCCAGGCTTTTCTTTCCGCGGCGCAAAATGTGATGGATGAATTTTTGCAGATCTACGCTGTTATAGCGCACATCCGGTTCTACAACTCTTTTTTCTGGTTTGGTACGACGCATGAAACTTTCTCCATCCTCAGGTCAGGCTTATTTCTTGGCTTTCTTGGCACCATACTTGGAACGACCCTGAGCGCGTTTGGCAACTCCGGTTGTATCCAGCGTACCGCGCACAATATGATAGCGGACACCCGGCAAGTCTTTCACACGACCACCGCGCACCAGCACCACCGAGTGCTCCTGCAATTGATGACCTTCCCCAGGAATGTAGGCGGTCACCTCAATCATGTTGGTCAGACGAACACGGGCAATCTTGCGCAGCGCCGAGTTCGGCTTTTTGGGGGTCATGGTACGCACAGAAGTGCACACACCGCGTTTTTGCGGAGCGCCTTTCTCCTGACGGGTGCGGCGCTGCTTCATCGAGTTATAGGTGTATTGCAGCGCAGGAGCCTTGCTCTTGACCTTTTTGGTTTGACGACCTTTGCGGATCAGTTGGTTAATTGTTGGCACGTTCTTTTGCCTCCAGAAGATTAGTCCTGCGGCGATTGCTCGCCTTGATTGAATGTGTTTTTTTTCAACAACGGAGGCGATCACATCAAGAGATCGCCTCACTGATTCCCGTTCGTCCGTTAGAACTGCGTTTTCGGACAGTAAAGGCACGGAGATGGATTATATCACGGGGGTGATTCCCCGTCAACCTTTCACATCAGTTCATCCAAATCCTCTCCCAATGCCAGCAAGCCGGTTTCCAGTTTGGGCGGACGCACCCGTTCTTCATCTTTACCAAAGCGGATGATCTCACCCGAGTCCATGACCGCCTCAACCGCCAGACCCAGACTCTGCAATTCCTTCACCAGCACGCGGAAGGATGCCGGCAGGCCGGGTTCTTCAATTGGCTCATTCTTGACGATGGCCTCGTAAGTAGCCACGCGTCCCTGTACGTCATCCGATTTTACGGTCAAAATCTCCTGCAGGGTGTAGGCTGCACCGTAGGCTTCCAGCGCCCACACCTCCATTTCGCCAAAGCGCTGGCCACCGAACTGGGCTTTTCCACCCAAAGGCTGTTGGGTAACAAGCGAGTACGGACCGGTCGAGCGCGCGTGCACTTTGTCTTCCACCAGGTGATGCAACTTGAGCATGGTCATCACCCCCACCGTAACAGGCTGGTCATAAGGCATACCCGTCTTTCCATCCCGCAAAGTTACTTTACCAATTACCGGCATGGGATTGCCGCTTTCCAACATGTAGGCTTCTGCCTGCTGGCGCACCTGTTGATCATCGGCATTTGCGTCAACTTCAATGCCATTTTCATGCAGCCACAAGCGCAAACAGGCTGTCACCGCATGCTGATCTTTCACCACCATTTGCGGGTCATGGGTAACATTTTCTTCATATACAAGGATATCTTTGGGGTTGTAGCCGTGCTCCTGCAACCAGACTTCCATCCACGACCAGCGCGCATAATTTTCATCATAGGAAAGTTTTTCCACATCATAGCCATGGCTGGCCAATTCCTGTTCAAGGTACAGCAGCCGGACTTCATCATCATCGCGGATGCTTTCAGGGTCGTAAGTCTGTTCTTTGAGCCACTGCCAGGCTCGTTCGCCGGCTTCCTTCCATGCGTGGTCTATGATCCATGCCCGGGCAAGTTCGGCTTCAATTTCTTTTTCATTCGCCCCGTCAAACACCGGCGTAATCGCCCGGAAGCCCAAACGCTGCGCCGCCCAGCCCAGGTGTGTTTCCAGCACCTGACCGATATTCATACGACCAGGCACACCCAGCGGATTCAGAATAATGTCAACCGGAGTGCCATCTTCCAGGAACGGCATGTTTTCCACAGGTACTACTCGCGAAACCACGCCTTTGTTCCCATGACGGCCGGCCATTTTATCACCCGCCGTGATCTTGCGCCGCTGCGCGACCGAAACACGCACCATCATATCCACCCCGGCGGAAAGATCACTGTTTTCTTCACGGGTAAACACCTTGACATCCACAACCTTGCCACGTTCACCGTGCGGCATCCGCAGGGAGGTATCCTTGACATCACGCGATTTTTCACCAAAAATCGCCCGTAGTAAGCGTTCCTCGGGGGTCAGTTCTTTTTCGCCCTTCGGTGTAATCTTGCCTACCAGAATATCGTTCGGGCCGACCTCTGCACCAATGCGGATGATTCCGTGTTCGTCGAGATCCTTAATGGCGTCCTCACCCACATTCGGAATATCCCGCGTGATTTCCTCCGGGCCGAGTTTCGTATCCCGCGCTTCTACCTCGTATTTTTCAATATGGACAGAAGTAAAACGGTCATCTTGTACCAGTTTTTCGGAGATCAGAATCGCATCCTCAAAGTTACCGCCTTCCCAGGAAAGGAATGCCACAACCACATTCTGTCCCAGTGCCAGATTCCCGTTCACGGTTGAGGAGGAATCGGCAAGCACATCTCCCTTGCGCACCCGTTGACCCTTGACCACCGCCGGTCGCTGATCAATACAAGTGGATTGATTGGAACGCTGATATTTGCGCAAGTTGTAGGTACGCAAACCCGATTCGCTCCGCACAACAATTTGTCGGCCGGTGACCGATACCACATCCCCATCCTCTTCTGCAATCAACACCTGACCCGAATCCAGCGCAGCAAACGCTTCCATGCCGGTCGAAATGATGGGAATATCCGGCTGGACAAGCGGCACCGCTTGCGCCTGCATGTTGGAACCCATCAAAGCGCGGTTGGCATCATCATGTTCCAGGAAAGGAATCAAAGATGCACTGATACCCACCACCTGATGAGGAGCAACGTCCATGTAATTGACTGCTTCCGGCGAGGACATGCGGAAATCCGAGTGGTGCCGGCACATGATGCGGGTTTCGGTAAATTCGTTGTGCTCATTCAGCGGCGTGTTTGCCTGCGCAATCACGAATTTATCCTCTGCATCAGCGGAAAGATACTCCACCTCTTCCGACACGAATGGCACCACAAAAATCGTCGAACGATTCAGCTTTTGAATTGACGGCAAGACTTCCGGGGTAACCCGATCACCCTGCCGCAGGATCACCTCACCCGTCTGTGGATCTGTCAGATTTTCTGCCAGTTTTCTGCCAACCAGCTGCGGATCATTGGACGAAAGCGCTTTGACAACCCTGCGGTAAGGGGTTTCGATGAAACCATATTCATTGACACGCGCATAACTCGCCAGACGCCCAATCAAACCAATGTTGGGACCTTCGGGAGTTTCAATCGGGCAAATGCGCCCATAATGCGAGTGATGCACATCGCGCACATCGAAACCCGCCCGTTCACGGCGCAGACCACCTGGCCCCAGGGCTGAAAGGGTGCGTTTATGGCGCAGTTCAGCCAGCGGGTTTGTCTGATCCATGAATTGAGACAACTGACTTGAGCCGAAAAATTCACGTAACGCCGCCACCACCGGGCGAATATTGACCAGACTCACGGGCGAGGTTTGATCCTGATCACGAATGGACATACGTTCTTTGATGACCCGTTCCATTCGGCGCAGCCCAACCCGCAGTTTGTTTTGAATTAACTCGCCAACCGTTTTTACACGCCGGTTACCAAGGTGATCAATGTCGTCCTTGTCTTCTTTTTCGTTGTTGATCATGATCATCCGCCGCACCAGATAGACCACATCCCAGGCCGTTACAGTGCGGTGGTTCATCGGAATCTTGTCCATCAGATCCAGTTTCTGATTGAGTTTGTAGCGCCCAACCTTTTCCAGATCATAGTGACGCTGGTCAAACAACTGTTCTTCCAGAAATTCACGGGCATTTTCCAGAGTTGCCGGGTCGCCCGGTCGCATACGCTTGAAAAACTCAATCAGCGCTGCTTCACCGATGGTCAAACCACCACTCAAGTCCCAGGGCGGCTCCTGCCGTATCGTTGAAGCGATGAACAAACGCTCCGGGTTGTTATCCACATCCTGGAAGAGGGCAATGATTTCTTCATCTGAACCGGTTTTGATGGGTGAATCTCCCAACCCGTCCGAAACCGCTGCCAGCGCGCGCAGGAAGATTGTAATCGGCACGGTGCGCTTACGATTAAACTTGAGAATTAAATAGTCGTTCTTACGGGTTTCAAATTCCATCCATGCGCCACGGTCAGGAATCAACTTGGCCATGGCCAATCGGTGGCCGGTAGCACGATCAACCGGCGCCTCAAAATATACACCCGGCGAACGGATCAATTGCGAAACGACTACCCGCTCTGTACCATTAATGATGAAAGTACCCTTCTCGGTCATTTCCGGAAAATCGCCGAGGAAGATATCCTGTTTAATTGGCTCCGGCACATCCGGCCCTGCCAGCAGCACCGAAACATACAAAGGGCTGGCATAGGTCAAATCGCGCTCGACGCATTCTTCAATCGAATGCTTGGGCTCGCCAAACCAGAATTTCAAACCCCATTGCTCCGATTCGGGAGAACGGCTCGGAAAATACAACTTCATCCCTTTGTTATACGACTCAATCGGGGAAATCTCATGGAATAAATCCGCCAACCCCTCCGACTTGAGACGCTTAAAAGAATCGATCTGAACCTCAATCAAATTAGGAAGGTCGAAGACAACCGGAATTCGAGCGTAAGATTTGGTTTTGAGAACAGAAGGCATTTTTTTCTCCTGACTGAAATTACGGACAGGATATCACCGTTTGCAAGAAACCAAACAATGTTTCCAGACCCTTTTAAGGCATTCTATCTTAATACGCAAATTGTTATTATAACACAAAAAACCAAATGTTAATAAATTTTACAAAATCTCAATCTTAAAATATTCTCCACTTTCGTCCTCGAATCTTAATCTTCGGCAACGCCACAATCCTGCCTTGAACACTCCCATCCTCAATGGTCAACAAGCCAATCGAAGGTTGTCCATCTCTTTCTACTGCAAAAGATGCAGACCCGGGGTTAAAGAAAAGCCGTCCATTCCTTTCAAGAACAAGGGCGCGGTGGGTGTGTCCAAAAATGGCAACCCGTTCGTCTTCCAGATTGCGTTCAATCAAATGCAAATAACGTTCTGCACGATAGCCATCCAGAAGATACCACACTTTATCCACCAGATAATTCCCCAAATCCCCCTGTCCGTGGGTGAGAAGAATGCGAACCCCACCCAACACAATCGTTTGTGACCACGGTAAAGTCTTGCGAAAGGCCCAATCCCGATTGCCGCGCACAGCAATTACCGGGGCAATTCGTTCCAACTGCTGCAGTACTGCCGGATTGGAAATATCGCCAGCGTGTAATATCACATCCACCTGCGCTGAGCGTAACACTTCCTCTAAATCTGGATGCAGGGCATCAATTCGGTCTGGCACATGCGTGTCAGCAATTACCCCGGCAATGATTTTCGAATTTTTATCCAGCGAATGATCTGCCCTTCTCATCAAATCAAAAAACCTGACCTCACCGATGATTCAGTAAACTCCTCACGTCATTAAGGGCTTGCTGCGGGCTGCGAAAATGAACCGCCTGCATGCCCAATTGTCTGGCAGCTTCAATGTTGGCTGGGAAATCATCCACGAATACAGCTTCCTGCGGCTCAACTTGCAAGCGATCGAGAATCAACCGATAAAATCGCTCGTCGGGTTTGCGCAACCCCACTTCAGCAGAAAACAAACTGACATCAAAAACATCCAGAAAATTAAACCGGGCCTGAATGGAGGTTCGGGCTTCGTCCCAGGCATTGCTTAACAAACCTGTTTTATATGCTGGACGCAGACTGCGCAGCCAATTCACCAATGTGTGATCTACCCGGTCGCCTGACCAGAAAGCCTCGCGAAAAGCCAGCCTTTCCTGCTCAGCAACGCCGAATTGATCCAGCACCCTTTGCCAGTGTTCTGATTCGCTGATTTCCCCAACTTCCGCCAGTTTAGAAGAAGGGCTGAGAAAAACAGCCTCTTCCAGCGCTTGCCGACTGATACCCAGTTGTTGTGCCAGTTTCTCACGGGGAGCGGTATCTTCGGTTCGCAGCAAAACCCCACCCATATCAAAAATTACTGCTCGAATCATCACTGGAACTACCATAATTCTTTCAACCGCAAGAGTATACCACGAAAGCCGCTGGCTGCCGGCAATGTTTTTCTCCCCTCTCAACCGGCAGCCAAACGATAACCTCTAACCTCTATCCCCGATTGAATAAAGCCCGTCCGGCACGCAATTCTCGTTCATAGGTATGAAATTCTTCTTCAACCTGCATTCCGGCCTGCTCGTAAATGCGAAGCGCACCGGTTAAATTGGCGCTATCCACCCCCAAACCTGCTGAGGTCAGGCCCAGCAAGTAGAAGGTGTTAAAAGAAGTAAGCAGCAACGCCAGTCCAATTCCGCGTTTGCGCCATGGTCGCCGGACACCTAAAATATTCACCCAACCTTGCTTTGCATCCTGAACAGTTCCAACCGAGTTGAAACAAACCCCGGCAACCTCATCTCCATCCATTGCCAGAATACTTCGACTTAAATCTACATAAGGATCATTTCTCAGGTAATAAGCCATCCGTTCAAAGAACGACTCAAAGTTCTGACCTTCCTGAACAAATCCCCAGTGATCCTTGAAGGAGTCATGATCCGCAAAGATTCCCAACCGAAGGTCGGCCTCATTTTGAATGGGGCGCAGCTGAATTCCCTGAGGCAGGTTGGGTTTCATCGGCGGCTGCTCAAAGTCAATTCTCATTCGGTAAAATGTCCGTACATGAGTATAGCCACGCTTCTCAAGCAGCCGTTTCGCCCGTTCATTCTGCTTGTGAACACTGCTATGGATCACAACCTGGGCATCGGCTGGAGCCAGCGGCAGGCTATCCTGCGCGCGCCGCTCAAACCATTCCAGAATCATCGTTCCAATGCCTCTGCCCCAAAAATGCGGGTGGACTGCCCCAAAGCCAAATAAGCGGACATGTGGTTGACCGCGATCCCAAAATTCAGCATAACCAACCAGCCGATCCTCATCGTTAAAAAACAGACGCACATCGGTTTGCGGGTTAAAGTTTGGAGAATTCAACTCGCTTTTCAATTCATCTTCATTTGTGAAAGGTTTTCCGTTTATTGCTGCTTCTGCCGCATTTAACAAATCAACTGCTTCAGAAAGATACTGCTGTTCAAAAGAACGGCTCTGAATTGCAAACAATTCCTTCATTACTAACTCCTCTTATTGTGTTTGGTTTTGAAGCTCTTCCCACTCAGATCGTAAGATGCCCATGAAAATCAAATCGCAACGCTTACCAGCCTTAAATAACGCACCCGGCAATCGGCCTTCTTCCTTGAAACCAGATTTCTTATAAGAGGCGTAACCACGCTGGTTGAAGTCAAATACGTTCAGGGTTACTCGCTGCAGATTCAGGATTGTAAAGGCATAACGCAGGAGCACCTTCATGGCATCCGTTCCATAACCCTTACCCCAGAATTCCCGTTCGCCGATACCAATACCAACCCATGCACTTCTACTCACCCAATCAATACCGTTCAGGTCAATTAACCCAATTTTGCGGTTATCTTCCAGTCTTTGAATCATATAAAAATGCATTGAGTCGATTTCTTTTTCAAAAAACTCCCTCACTTGCTTGGAGTTGTAGCGGGATGCGCTTTCTGAGTTCAACAAACGCTGAAATTCGCTATCACGATCCCATTCTGAAAGCAATCGGGCATCTTCATCAAGATCTATTGCAACCAACCTAACCAGGTTTCCAGTTAATGAGTCTCCGTTCATCTTTTTACTCCTCCCGGTAGTGGGTGTTCCATTCCGCCTGGGATATTCCCACAATGATTCGATCCCAGTATTGAGCCTTAAAATAAACCATCTGGCGCTGACGTACATACGGTTTCATCCCAGCATTCAGCAGAGTGTGCAAAACCTGCGGCTGAAACTCTCCGGTACTGCTGGCAACCAGCGCCATATCCAGTTCCTCAAAGGCATAACGCAACCCCATGGTTAGCGCTTCTGCCAAATACATAGTTTCCAGATTTTCTTCCCCAATCAATACCTTCAACCATGCCAGCCGATTCGACCATGAGACCCACGGCAGTTCCAAAACGCCGATGAATCTTGCATCTTCACGCAGACGAACAGCAAAGAGGAATGAATCGCGGCTTTCTGCGCTCCGCTTCAGTTGTTCTTCACGTTTCTTTTTAACCTGAAAAGACGAAAGCGGATGGATTGCAGCGTCCAGTTGTGAGCCCCACCCATAATCCCAACGGCGGGTAAAACCGGCTTCAATGACAGCATCTTTTTCTGGATCGTAAGCGTCCAGCAATAAAGATTGTGCTTCAAACAATTGGGTGTTAAACATAATAGTTCTCCTGAAAATTTTTTATTCCAAAATCACAACAGGGTCGGATTCAATCCCGCTCAGGCCGAGAAAAGAGGCTTTGGCTCGTTTGATCAACCAAACCCTTTCGAAATCAGCGACCAAAATTTCACAGTCCGATAAATCTCCAAGTGATTTTTGCCAGTCCTGCCCCATCAGATGGATCTTCTCAACCCTTTCTTCGCATACAATTAGCAAACGCCTGAAGACACCGGCTGCCCCATCCTGTCGTAGCTGCGCCAGTGCCGGACGATTGGAACTATCCGATTCGGCGGTATCCATGTAAACCGCAACCAAACTGGCCAGTTGATTCATCTCACGGATCATCATCAAGCCGGTTAACAGGCACCGTTTTGCAGCCCGGCTGTAAGGATGACCAACCGACAAACTGCCGGACACATACATCGCCAGAGATTGAGATGTTCCGAACATTTCACTATTCAAATAATCCACACGGTAAGCGCCGTTACGCATAAAAACTTCAAACACAGTAGACTCCATTGGTTGTTGAAAATGGCTATTCTTTCCAAAGGAAGGCTTCACCTTCGATAATTTTTGTCTGGAGTGAATTGATTTATTCAACATGGCAACACCTCCTTTTAATACGTACAAAAAAGCCACGGGGTTTTTCCTTTCCCGTGGCATGGAAGCAATCCAGTTTCAAAACAAGAAAACAGCCACGGGATCGGCGTGCTCCCGTGGCTGTCGGCGTTTTACGGTTCGTTCAAATTACCGGGCAACAGGCGCACTCCGAGAAGGTACAAGAGCAACTCCACCGCTGGCGGCGAGCAGGCTGCTGAGGGTATAAACAGTGAAGATTTTTACCATCTCGCGTGCGTCCTTTCTCTAGGATAATTATTACCAAATCCTATCATGGCCTTTTCAAAATTGTCAAGGCTTTTAAGGGTAAATTAATCTTTGCAAACATTCCAAATTGAATTATCAGATGAGCCGTGCTACAATTTTTTCAACACTTACACTTGAAACAGGTAACGAATGGGAAACGTCATCATCATCACCGACAGCAGCGCTTATTTGCCCGCTTTTCAAATTGACTCCTTACCCATTGAGGTAATTCCCCTCTATTTGACGTGGGAAGGGCGTTCCTATGCAGATGGTCTGGATTTGCAGCCAGAAGAATTCTTTCGTCGCTTGCAACACGCTTCCGAAATGCCGCGCACCTCTCAAATTCCACTACACACCTTCTTAAACGTTTACCGCCGATGGCTGGAAAAAGGTTATGACATTCTCAGCATTCACATTTCCAGCAAGGTTTCCGGCACCGTGGCAGCCGCCATACAGGCTGCCCGCGAATTAGCAACGGATAAAATTCGCGTATTCGATTCGCTCAGCGGAGCAGCCGCAATGGCCTTTCAGGTGTTGGGGGCTGCCAGAGCCGCTGCCCAAGGCGCAACCTTAGCCGAATGCGAACGAATTGCCGGGAAGATTCGCGATGCCAGCCACACTTATTTCATCCCAGCTACACTGGAATTTTTGCATCGCGGTGGCCGCATCGGCGGAGCTGCCGCGCTGCTGGGTACAGCGTTGAAAATTCACCCCATCCTTGAAACCAGAGATGGGGTCATTGAAGCCTGTGAAAAGGTGCGCACGATGAGCCGCGCCATGCAACGGTTGGTGGAGTTAATGGAAAAACGAGCAGCCGGCTGCAAAAAGATCATTGCGGCCAGCCTGTATGCGGACATCCCTGAGCTGGCAGAAACATTACTTAATCTGGTAAAACAGCGCCTGGGTAACCGCATTCAACAAACGTGGTTTTCAACCATCAGTCCGGTAATTGGCGCTCACATCGGCCCCGGTGCAGTGGGTATGGCATTTGTCTGTCAAGAAGAATAGGTCAATTTTCACAGGAGGATTCGGCAATGATCACTTTATTACTTATTCTGGCATTAGTCATTGCGGTAATCGCAGTCATTTTTGCCTTGCAGAACACCGCCGCCGTCAGTGTTAGTTTTTTTGTCTGGCAGTTCAACCAATCTTTGGCTTTGGTATTGCTGCTGGCCGCCTTTGTTGGCGTAATCATCGGTCTTCTTACCATCTTACCCGGCTCGATTAAGACTCGCTGGCAGCTTGCCGCCCGCAACAAGAAAATTGCTTCGCTGGAAAAAGAAATTGAGGAGCTTAAACAAAAACTGACCAGTGCCGAACAACGCCTTCAGGCATTACAGTTAACTCCACCTGCCGAACAGAACTCCTCCAGCCCTACCCCGCCCCAACCGCAAGATTCTTCCGGATAGATCTCAGCCGGTAGTTTCTTTTACCGTCATCAGTTCAAACTCAAGGAAAAAGGGGGTTTCCTGTTGACGACCACCCCTAAAGCGGGACATTAAACCGATTAATTTTCGTTGAATACCATATTTTCCGTCAAACAGGCGATTGACCTGCTTGATTTTTTCCTCGTCGCGCAACACCCGCCCGCGCGCAGGCACAAATTCCCCCAACGGATTCCCCCTTACATCACTGGGTGCAATTATTGCCCTCCCGTTGGCGCGAATGCGCTTTGCTTTCCCGGATTGCTCCTGGGTGAACACATACACGCGTTCTTCGTGCCACACAAACCAAACCGGTGTGGCAACCGCCTGACCATTTTTACGAAATGTGGTCAGGTTGATAAACTGACCGCGTTCCAACCATTCAAGTCGCCGATCATTCATTGCTAACCTCCTGACGTGCTCTTTTTTTCTCTCCTAATCTTAACCCTGATGAAGGCCGAAATCAATTAAAGCACTTTTCAAAGATTAGACACACCAGCTTGTGAAGAATGGAACGATATGACATTTGTCATGACAATCATCACTTTGCGCTTCCACATCAACAGGATATGATAAGGGTGATACAGGTTGTTATAACTTTTTATATCAAATTATGGACGAATTACTCACTACCCGGCAGGTACAGGATTTACTCAAGGTTGACCGCATCACCATCTACCGCATGTTGCAGGATGGCAGACTGAAAGGGGTCAAAATTGGTCAGCAGTGGCGTTTTCCACGCGCCAACGTGGATCGCCTCTTAACCAGCGGCACCTCCTTTGAAACAAACGCCGCAGCGGAATTAACCGCCGCTTTTCCTGCTCACTGTGTTCAACCTGTACAAGACCTTTTTGCCGAAGTCAGCGGTTTAAGCGCCGTCATCCTTGACCTGGAGGGCGCTCCTCAAACCGAAATCAGCAATCCATGCGATTTTTGCAGGCTGCTTTGGAAAAGCGAGAGAGGAAGGACAGCCTGCCTGACAAACTGGCAGAAATTTGCCCAGCAGGCAGCCGAAGGAAAAAATCAACTTACCTGCCATGCCGGCCTGAATTATTGGGTTCACCCGGTAGTGGAAAATTCAAAACTGGTCGGATGGTTCATTTCCGGTGGTTGTTTACAACAACCAGTCGAAAGCGCCCAGGCGCAACAAAGGCTTGTTGAACTATCAAGGCAATTTGAGATCCCTTTACAAGCCCTTCAAAACGCCTTCAAAAACATTCCGCTCATCCCCGCCGAGATGCGCACACGGGTCAATTCGTGGCCTGCTGTAGCCGCCCGTGCAGTGGAAGGCATTTTGCGCGAACGAACCTCATTTATTGAAAGATTACAGCAAATCGCTAATCTCACTCAAATATCCTGAAGGAGTAAAAATCCATGAAAAAACTGGTCATTTTAGGTGCGGGTACCGCCGGAACGATTGTTGCCAATCGTTTCAAACGAGTGATGGATTTGGACGAATGGCAAATTACGCTGGTAGACCCGGATCCGATCCACTATTACCAACCCGGTTTTCTGTTTATTCCTTTTGGAATGTACACCAAAAAGGATGTTATCAAACCCAAACGGGATTATATTTCTGCGCCACTGACTCTCATCCAATCTGCGGTCGAAGAAGTTGACCCTGTCCAGCGGATTGTCCGCCTTGCCAACAAACAAACCCTTTCTTATGATTACCTGATTATCGCCACCGGTACAGATATTCACCCCGAAGAAACCCCCGGCATGGCTGAACACGAATGGGGAAAATCCATCCACTCTTTTTACACGCTGCAAACCAGCGTGGCACTCAACCAAATGCTTCATGGCTGGGAAGGCGGCCGGCTGGTTGTCAATGTGGTTGAAAATCCCATAAAATGTCCGGTTGCACCGCTGGAATTCATCATGCTGGCCGACTGGCATTTTCATAAACACGGCAAGCGCGACCGGGTCGAAATCATTTACGCCACCCCTCTGCCGGGTGCATTCACCAAACCGGTAGCTTCCCGGCTGCTGGGTGAATTGCTGGAACGTAAAAACATCCATGTAGAGGCCGATTTCATGATCGAACGGGTCGAGCCGGATGCAAAGAAAATCGTTTCCTACGATGAACGCGAAATTGAATATGACTTACTGGTAACCGTCCCTCTTAACAAGGGCGCTGAATTTATCGCCCGTTCGGGTTTGGGCAACGAACTGAACTACGTGCCGGTGGATCAGTACACCTTGCGCGCCAGGGCCTACGATAACATCTTCGTACTGGGAGATGCCTCCGACGCGCCTGCCTCCAAAGCCGGTGCCACCGCTCACTTCGCCATTGATTTATTCACCGAAAACTTCCTCCGCTATGTTGAAGGGCATGAATTGAAGCCCTATTTTGATGGCCATGCCAATTGCTTCATCGAAACCGGTTTTGGTAAAGGTCTGATGATTGACTTCAATTATGATCAGGAACCTCTCCCGGGTCGTTATCCCCTGCCGGGCATCGGCCCCTTGACTCTGTTAGAAGAGTCGGAGTTCAACCACTGGGGCAAATTAATGTTCCGCTGGATGTACTGGCATCTCTTGCTCAAAGGTATGGAAGTACCCCTGCCTTCTGAAATGAGCATGAGCGGCAAGCGGATGGTATAGGAGGGATCATGACATTGGAAACCGATCTCTTGACGCTTAATCAAAAACTGGACGCCCTCAGTGCACAGGTAGCCTACCTGACCGAACAGGCGCGCATTGCCGAACAGGAACGCGAAGCCCGCAGCGATTTGGTGGACACTGCCATGCCCATTGCCCGCGAAGCCATGGACATTGTAACTCGCGAGCTGGAGGAAGTTCAGGAGGAAATCCGCATGGAAGACCTTCTGCGGCTGAGCAAAAAACTTCTCCGCCATGTGCCTCAGCTGGAAATGCTGCTGGATCAGCTGGACAGCCTGAGCGACCTGCTGGAAACTATCGGCCCTATCAGCCGCGAGATGATCACTAAACTGACCACTCTCATGGAAGAATTGGACAACAAAGGTTACTTCGCCTTTGCGCGTGGCGGCACGCGGCTGGTTGACAATGTAGTCACTTCTTTCACGGAAGAAGATGTCAACCGGCTGGGTGACAACATTGTTCTCATCCTAAACACTGTCAAAGATATGACTCAACCGGAGATCCTCTCTTTCGTTCGAAACACCTTACCGCTGGCAGAGGAAGAAGTATCCAAACCGGTAAACACTTCGCTGGTGAGCATTCTGCGCCAGATGCAGGATCCCGATGTTCGGCGCGGGCTGGCGCTCACCCTGCGGGTTTTACGCGCCATTGGTGTGCAAGGCGCAAACGGACAACCTGTCCCAGCCAAATCATAAGCCCTGAGCCTGAAGGCTCATTACAAACCAACTATCAAGATGGAGGAAAAAAAGACCATGGTTGCAAAGACAATTGCTGGAAAAACGGTCGAAGTTAATGAAGAAGGCTTCATGACCAATCCCAACGAGTGGACGGAAGAAATTGCTGCTGAAATTGCCAGAGAAGAAGGCATCCCGGAGCTGACTGCTGATCACTGGAAGATTATCAACTTCTGCCGGCAGTCCGCTGGTGCAAGCGGCAAAGCCCCCACCCTGCGGCAAATTACGGTGGGTACGGGTGTTTCAACCAAAGAACTATTCACCCTCTTCCCCAAAGGCCCGGCCAAGAAAGTTGCCCGTATTGCTGGCTTAGGCAAACCTGAAGGCTGTGTGTAACACCCCCTAATAAATAACAAGGAGAAATTGCGATGTCCGACGAACGACATATGGCTTTTATCTGCTCCAAAGGCACTTTGGATATGGCTCTGCCTGCACTGGTGATGGGCTGGGCAGCTCTTGGCAATGGAATTGACGTAACGATTTTCTTCACCTTCTGGGGTTTGGACATCATCAACAAACACCGCGTAGATCATTTGGAAATTGCCCCGGTTGCCAACACCAGCATGAAGATGAGCATGATGGGCGTACCCGGAAATCTTGGCATTCCCAACATTGTCGGTGTACTACCGGGTATGACCGCCTTCGCTACTAAATTGATGAAAGACAAAATGAAGGCTTTGGAAGTTCCGCCTGTGCGTGAATACCTGCAAATGCTGGTGGACGCGGGGGCCAAGTTGTACGCCTGCAAAATGTCGGTTGACATGATGGGTCTAACCAAAGATGATTTTGTGGAAGGTGTCATTGATATCGTCACCGCCGGCGATTTCATTGATATGACCGAAGGCGCTCAGATCATTTTCATCTAGTCGCCACACCCTTTGGAATACCAAAAGGCTTCCCCGCTTTTCAACAGGGAAGCCTTTTCACTTGATTCATTCATCTCACCCTAAAAACTGGCGGAGATTAGCCGCCTGCAATATCCATTCGTCAAGCCGGTGAAAGCGGTTATTGCGTACAGCCTCCACAACCCGGCGGCTGATTTCGAGGTGCTCTTGATTAACCTCAGCCTTAATGCCAAGGTGTTCAATTGCCCGGCGTAACCCAGGCGAAAGAAACGGGTTGTCCAGGTCTGCATAGCGCAGGGCTGCCTGCAGGTCCGCCTCAAAGTTAATGTATGTTTGTCGAAGAAAGGCCAGATCTTCGTTGCTCAAGGAATTCAGGCCCAACAGTTCCGGCGGCAAACCAATGGTATATAATGCCGCAGTGAACGAGATGGCGCGTGGCAGCGACACACCATTGACATTGCGGGAATAACCGAACAAACCAATGTGTAATTTGCGTTTGCGCCGACGGGGCACGTAAGCGGCTACGTTGTTAATCACCCCGGCCAGTTCCATGACTGCTTCCCGATAGGCCTGGGTGTACTTCTCCATGATCTCAAAACAGCGTTTCTCGTCCACGGCTTGAGCCGCTCTGCGTGGCAGCTCGTGCAGGCGGCGGATTGCCTGACCGACTTGCAATGCAGGATAATCGTATTTGAACGCCGACTGAATTGTAAAAGTTTGCACCGAGGGGTATTCCTGCACCACCTGTTCCACCGTTGAAGGTTTGAGATGACCGCGAAAAGGCGCTGAGCCGACCCCAAGAATGGGATAAAGCGGTCTGCCAAGCCTTTTTTCTAATTGATCCAGCCGTTGCAGGGCAATTTTATTGGCCAGCACCGTGCTGACCAGCCCTGAGTTCATCGCCGGGTCTGACCTTGCCAGAAACACGCGGTGATACTCCAAAGGCTTATCCCGCAGATACTCTTCCATCACTTCGGCTGCAGACAGCATATGTTCCACAGCCTCAAACAAGGGGATGACATGAATGCGCTCCGGACGAAACTGCCCCAGCCATTCTCCAATGGTGAAGTCTGTTCCCGGTAATTTGGTATTGTTGCGTCCGGCCACAAAATGTTCGTAGTAGACATAAATCCGGTTGATATCTTCCGCCGAAACGGTCATCGGCAGGATGACTTCAAAAATCGGCGCCGGATGTCCGGACTGAAAAATCTCTGCCGCATCATAGGAACGCGGAATACTGCCCAGTGTTTCCAGTAAAATTTTCGCTTCGCTGCGTTCAACCGCCGGGTTGGGAATGCGCGGTGTAATGAAAACATCCCTGCCAATTTGATTGTGGCGGAAATACGACTCATAAGTGGTCAGCAGTTTCTTGATGACGAAGTTATCAACTTCCTTGCCTTCGTAATCCCACATCTGTTCATCACAACCCAGGTGGGAGAAGACATAATAGGCTTCCTGAACCTCGTCCTCTCCCTGCAACTCGGCGTTGTCTGAAAAGAAGGGAACCTGAACATTATCGGGGTGCTGAGTGCTCATGCAGCGCGGGATGTGGACCATTGACCTACCTCTTTGTGTAAATATTAGCAAATCATATCCAAACCAATCATTGAGGTCAAGGTTCGGTCACATTCATTTTTTCTTAATTCTGATTGAAACAGGCTTTCGCCTCCGGCAGGATTTGTTCAACCCAGGCCCGATACATGGCTGAAGAAGGATGCAATCCATCTCCCGCAATCAACGATGAATCGTCCGCCGCTGTTCGGGAAATACCGGTTACGTCCACGTATCTTACACCGGCAAGTTCAGCTTCTTCGCGATTAATTTCATTGAATTGGTCAATCTGCGAAGAAACCTGCCCTTGCTCAACACCCATTGTGCGCGCAAAGGGCGTAACTCCCCAATCCGGTATCGAAAGAACCACAACACAACCCGCGTGATTGTCTGCGTGCTGGATGGAACGGTTGAGCAATTCCCTGAATTCACTCCGGTAAATCTCCATCGAGTAACCGCGAAATTGATTATTTACGCCAATCAGCAAGGTAACCAAATCATAAGTCCCCTGGGGCTGGTCTTTTTCAATGGCGCGAATCAACTCGTCTGTTGTCCAGCCCGTTTGAGCAATGACCTGCGGCTGATTGAACGAAAAACCTTCTTCTTCAAGAGCCTTTACCAGTTGATTGGGAAAGGAATCCTCGTTTTTGACCCCCTCCCCAATCGTATAAGAGTCACCCAGGGCAAGGTACCTCAACGCGGATGGTTCTGTGCTGCCCGGCGCCTGTATGGAAACATCCAGCTTTGGCACACAGGCAGCAATAAGAAATACAAAGAAAACGCACAACCCCGTCCAATACCGGTTAAAATTCATGAATTGATTTTAATCACTCCGCAATTTTCAACCAAAGATTCGTACAATTTTCTAGCAACTCTTTAACTCGCTCAGTCGGTGAAGCGGTTTTGAAGGTCAATGGACATCAGCACCAGATTGCTCCGCAGCCGCCAACCTGTTCGTTCCCAAAAAGCAATTCCTTCCTTATTGTCAGCGTACACAAAAATATGCACCCGTTCGATGCCCTGACGGTGCAATTCCCGCAATACGGCTTCTGTCAGGGCAGAACCAATCCCCATTTTCCGGGCCGAAGGATGCACGGCAAGATGATGTAAATAACCCCGCCGTCCATCATGGCCCCCCAGAACAGCGCCCACAATTTTTCCATCCTTTTGAGCCACAAAGCTGCAACCCGGATTACGCTCAAGATATCTTTGAATCTGTTCGGGCGAATCCGCTTCGCTGAGACCAATCCCTTCGCAGGATTGCCACAATTCATATATTTCTTTGTAATCCTTCATTTCAAAAGGGACAATCTCAAATTTCATTTTGCCCGACCCCCGTCCTACTGTCCATTCCGCCAGTTCAGCAAAAACGCCACCTGTTGATCAGTCTCCGGCGAGCGCCGCCAACCATCTGGCGTGCCGCGGCGAAGTTCCGCAATCCGCTGCAAAGCCTGGCGGGGCGGCATCCCCTTTCGAACCAGATAACACCCCACCACCATTCCCGTCCGTCCAATACCGCCATAACAATGCACAAACACCGTTTTGCCCGCATTGAGCCATTCATCAATCTGATTCAAAATTGCCATCATTTCAACGACCGAAGGCGTCGAAAAATCACGAATCGGCATCCGTTTAACTTCAACTTCCAAACCAAAATCGGCAGCCTCGTCCTTCAACCAGGCATCGTAATCCACCAGTTCATCCTCCTCAGTGAGGTTAAGGATGGCGTTGATGCCGCAATGCAGTAAGCTGACCAGTTTTTTCCGGGCTGCATGTTCTTCGGCTGCGCCGGGATATTCCCCCGCCAGCAACCGACCAGGAATTACCCAGTAACTATCTGGAAAGGGAAGCTGCGCTTGAAAATTCCTATCGTCATACTCCATCATTGCATCCTCCATTTCATTGAACAGGCGCTGGCACGGCACGACGTCTTCCAAAAATCAAGCCGACGAGTGGTAAAGCCAGCAAATTCAAGCCCGCCAGAATAAGGAATGTTGCCGCAAATCCTAGCGAGTCCACCAGAATGCCGCTCATCGCCAGACCGACGCCGGTCCCAACGTTTGCCACCGCCATGAGGATGGAAAACATTGAAGCCGCAATGCGCGGATCGGTTTTATTCATGGAAATGGCAAAATAGACAGTTTCATAAAAACCATAGGCCAAACCAAACAAGATTACCAGCGGCCAGACCATCCAGGCGGCACTGGTAAATGCCAGCAAAAAAATTGCCCCCAGTGAAAGAAACATCGCCCGAATCACCGATTGGCGCTGCCCCCATTTGTCGGTCAACCGCCCGCCAGCCAGCGAACCCAGCACCACCCCAATCCCCCACACCGTGGTCACAAAGCCGGCCGCCGCATAAGTTATTCCAAAGCGGTTTTGCAAAAATGGATTAACCAGCTGATTGGCTCCATTGATGATCAGCGAATACAATGCTCCCAAAATCGCCAGAGAGATGACCGGCATTTGGGTAAAGGCCTTAAAAGCAGACCAGCTGAATTGTTGTTCCGGTTTTCGCGGCAGCTCGCGAATCTGCAACACCAGCGGCAGCGGTAGAAGAGAAAGAACAGCCAGGCTGTAAAAAGCGGCTGACCAACCCCAGCCTTCAACCAGCAGCCCCAGCACGGCTGAAATGGCAACCACCCCCAGCGCCCGGCCGCCAACCATAAAACCCTGAATGGTGCCCTGTTCCTGTTCGGGGGTAGTGTCCAGCGCATACCCATCGGTGCAGGTATCATACAGAGCCATACCCAGCATTAATACAAACGCCAGAAGAGCGTATAACCCATACTGACTGGCGGGATGGATTTGCGGTACAGCCAGCAAACAGACACTTTGCACAATGAGCCCAAGGACAATATACGGCTTGCGGTGTCCCCAACCGGCAAAATTAACCCGGTCACTTAACATACCCAAAAAAATCTTTAAGACGAATGGGATGAGTCCAATTGCGCCAACAATACCAATCTGGCTCATGGTCAAATCAAAACTGAGTAAATACAGGGAATTGAGTGCCGTAAAGTAGCTGAGGATTGCACCTTGTGCAAAATACAACAGAGCAAACATTGCATAGCGGCTGAATTTGGTCATGATCTTCCTCATGAGGGGGTGGATTCAAATGCTGAATTGAGTATAGAATCGAGAAACCAATCCGTCAACCAAACTTTACGCACTTGTCAGAAAACCAAACTTAAAGTATAGTCAACATCGCAAGAATTACAAAAAATATCCGTTTAATCATCGCTAACCATTATGGAAAACAATCGCGAATCATCCTCTTCAATAAGCTGGCTGGATCGCCCGGTCTTTCACGATCTCCCTCAAATCACCCCCTATTTTATTTTGATCGCCATTTTAATCGGCTTGACTTTGTTCAGCCGTTTTTACATTCTCGGCGAACGGGTGATGAGTCATGATGAGGTCAACCATGTTGTGCCTTCCTATGATCTTTCGATTGGTAAGGGCTACCGCCATGATCCAGTGACGCATGGCCCGTTTCAATTTCATCTGGTTGCCCTTTCCTATTTCCTTTTTGGGGCAAATGATTTTACCTCCCGGATGCCCGCAGCCCTTTTCAGTGTGGCAACCGTTTTGTTTGTCACATTTGGATTTCGGCGTTATCTTGGAAAAATCGGTTCCCTGATCGGTGGTTACCTCTTTCTGATTTCTCCCTACCTGCTTTTCTATGGTCGTTACACTCGCAACGAAGCCTTTGTTGCATTGTATGCGGTATTAACCCTCTTTGCCGTGCTGCGCTACCTGGAAAAGGGGAAGCGGAACATGCTCTACCTGCTCACGGCTGTCACGGCGCTCCAATTTGCCACAAAAGAAACCGCCTATATTTACACTGCCCAACTGTTGATCTTTCTGGCATTCATGTTCATGGAACATATTGGCAAGGCTCGCTGGGAAAACCAGCGCGCACGCCAATTATTTATGACCTTGCTTTCAGCCGCATTGATTCTGCTGGTCTTTGTCGTTATCCTGGCCGGCTGGAATGCCATTGTCAATAAAGATTCTGGTGCAGTTCAACAAGCGCTGGGACAGACATTCACCCCCATTCAATTGGTCGAACTGGGCGGGGTCATTGTTGCTCTGCTGTTGGGTATTTTTGCTGCCGTAATTTTATTGCGGAATATCGGCTGGAACGCCTTGAAACAAGACCGTTCTTTTGACTTGCTGATGTTGACCGGTTCGTTGATTCTGCCCCTGTTGACGGCCTTTCCGGTCAAAATCATTGGCTCACTGCTACGTCAGAACTGGAATCCGATTGATTATTCACCCGAAAGCCTTGTGCGCACCGGCATCTTTCTGGTTTTGATGAGCGCAATATCGGTTGCACTCGGTCTTCTGTGGAAGCCAAGGCTCTGGTTGGTGAATTTCGCCATTTTCTATGGTATCTTCACCGTTTTTTACACCACTCTATTCACCAATGGCTTTGGATTTTTTACCGGTATCATCGGTTCTCTGGGCTACTGGCTGGAACAACAGGGCGTACATCGCGGCGAACAGCCCTTTTATTACTATGCGCTGATTCAAATGCCCATTTACGAATTTCTGGCATTATTCGGCAGCCTGTTGGCAGTTTATTTCGGCACAAAATACAACCGTTTCTCATCCTTCGCCGGTGACCGGTTGAGTGTAGACAGAAAAAATCCAATCAGCACCAATCCCGTTCTTACAATTACGGAGAGCGAAATACAAACTTCTTCCAATGTGCTTGCAGAAGCCTCATTAGGAGAAGAACCCTCTTCCCCCATATTTAATCAGGAAAGACCGCTGCCTACACTGGCATTGTTCCTTTTCTGGTCATTGACTGCACTGGTGGCCTATTCAATTGCCGGTGAAAAAATGCCCTGGCTGACCGTTCACATCGCCGTTCCCTTTTTAATTTCGGCAGCCTGGGGTTTTGGTTATCTGGTGGAAACCACCCCATGGCAAAAGCTCAAGGAAAATCATGCCTGGCTTGCAGTGATTCTCGTTCCGGTAGCCTTAACCAGTCTGGGCGGTTTGCTGGGCACGCTGCTCGGCCCTCAGCCGCCTTTTCAGGGCAACACACTGGATCAGCTGCAATCCACATCGGCTTTCATTTTCTCTGCGCTGGCGTTTGGTTTATCCGTTTGGGGTATCCTGCGATTTTTACAGGACTGGCAGCCTTCGGCGATTCTGCGTCTGTTTGTTGCAGGGCTGTCGGTTTATCTGGCCATTATGACCGCCCGCACCGCTTTCACCGCCAACTACATCAACTATGACAACGCCAAAGAATTTCTGGTCTATGCTCACGCGGCACGCGGACCCAAAGATATTCTGGAACAGGTAGAAGAAATATCCCGGCGCACTACCAGCGGTAAAAACATTAATGTCGCCTACGACAATGATGCACTTTACCCCTATTGGTGGTACTTCCGTGATTATCCCAATAAACGCTACTTTACCGATAATGTCACCCGCGACTTGCGCGAATCGCCAATCATCATAGCCGGAGAAAAGAACTGGTCGCGGTTAGATTCAATCACCCGTGGTTCTTTCCAAAGTTTCGAATATCAACGCCTGTGGTGGCCCATGCAGGATTACTACAACCTGACCTGGGATCGAATCTGGAATGCGCTGCGCGATCCGGCAATGCGCTCTGCCATTTACAAAATCTGGCGCGACCGCGATTATAGCGAATACGCCAGTTTAACCAATAACCCCAATTTGACCGTGGAAACCTGGCAGCCCTCACAAAAGCTGAAGATGTACATCCGCAACGACATTCTTGCCCAAATCTGGAACTACGGGGCAGCCCCTACCGCCTCTGCACCCCAGCAAACCGATCCGTATATCAACGGCACAGTCGAATTGCTGCCCGATCAGGTCATCGGTCAACCCGGCAGCCAGATCCAGTTCGGCGCTCCACGCAAGATTGCGGTTGCACCAGATGGCACGCTGTACGTCGCCGATACCGGCTTGCATCAGATTCTGCATATTTCCGCCGACGGACAGTTGATTCACCGCTGGGGTTCCTTTGCCAATCTTGCCGAAGGCAGTGCGCCGGGCGGCACATTTTATGAACCCTGGGGAATTGCAGTTGCTCCGGATGGCTCGGTGTTTGTTGCAGACACCTGGAACCACCGCATCCAAAAATTCACCGCCGATGGGCAATTTGTGACCATGTGGGGATTTTTCGGGCAGGGTGTAGCTCCGGAAGCCTTCTGGGGACCGCGCGATCTGGCTTTCGATTCTAAAGGCAGACTGTTTGTAACCGACACCGGCAATAAACGCATTGTCATCTTTGATCAAAATGGCAACTACCTGGATGAATTTGGCAGCCCCGGTATTGATCCGGGTCAGTTTGATGAACAGGTTGGCATTGCCATTAACTCACAGGATCAACTGTTTGTGACCGATACCTGGAATCAAAGGGTACAGGTCTTTCAAATTGACCCGCAAAGCGGAAAGACCTTCTTCCTGCGCCAGTGGGAAATTTATGGCTGGTTCGGTCAATCACTGGATAACAAACCCTATATTGCAGTGGATAACCGCGGCAATGTCTTCGTCACCGACCCGGAAGGATACCGCGTCATCCAGTTCACCGAAGAAGGACAATTTGTGCGTACCTGGGGAGATTACAGCCCCGGCGTGGATGGCTTTGGGCTGGCTGCCGGAATCGCGGTTGACCCAGGCGGACATGTCTGGGTCAGTGACGCGGTCAATCGCGTCCTGCTGCGCTTTACCCTGCCGTAACATTTAGATGCTGTGTAAAAAAAAAGACGCCCGTCTGCCGTTCACAGGACGGGCGTTCTTTTGTTTGTTGGTGTTGCCCTATTTCAACTCATCCTTGAATAACTGACTCAGCACAAAACTGACCACACTGGTGATGAGCGCACCGAAAAAGGCACCCCAGAACCCATTGACCTCAAAACCGACGCCAAATTGTGTACCGATCCATCCTGCCAGCACAAACATCAAGGTATTGATCAGCAGGGTACCCAATCCGAGCGTCAAAATGATCAAAGGACAGCTCATGACCATCAAAATTGGTCTGAGCACGGCATTGACCACCCCAAAAATCAATGCCAGCCAGATGAAGCTCAGCCAGTTATCCGGATCGTTGGGGAAAATATAGGAATCTTTCAATAACGCCACAGCAGCATACAAAGCCACGGCATTGATTGCCAGTCGAATCAATAGTTTTTTCATTTTCTCCTCCTATGAGAATTGGATTCGCATCCAGATAAGTGTAACATGCGGTTGAAATCCAGCCCGTCGGAAACCTTCGATTGCCCGCTGAGCCGGATAATTAACGGCTAAAGGCCGTCCGTTGCGTAACCGCCGCCCGGCTGCCGGCAGCAGCACGGCAATGATTTCTTCTTCGTGCTGGCAGTCAGCAGCCAGCCAGAGAATGTCGGCATACGCTGAGGTAGGCTGCCATGAAATCACCCCTGCCAGCAAGTCATTCCGGTATGCAGAAAGATGTAAAGCTTCCCCGCCGTTCAGCCAGTGCCATAAGTCCTTCCAGAAATTGGGTTTCAGGCGGTTTTTATCCAGTGAAAGATTCCAGCTAATCTCCGGCGGATATATCTCATCCAGCCAGCGGCTTTGCAAAGGCCAATCACTCGCCTGCCGGTGTAAAACGCGAATCTTATCGTTGCTAACCTTGGGCAGGAAACCGTAGTGCGGTTCCCATAACCAGCTGGTGCGCCGGCATTGTTCTTCAAATCCCAAAGACTGGTAAAGATGAATGGCAGCCGGGTTATCCTCACGCACATGCAGCCAGGCTTCAGGCTCTCCGCGCTCACGGATTTGCTGGAGAGCATTTTCAGTCAATAAACGTGCAATGCCGCGGCGTCGGTAGGCCGGGTGAGTGGCCACATTGGCAATCAGTGTGTATCGTTTTCCCTGCCGGTTGAAAGAAATCAGACTCAGATTGCCGATAATTTGACCATCTTCCTCCCAAACCAGGCCACGCACCGGTACCTGAAAAGGTTCCAAAAGTTTGCCGGTCAAACCCTCATCGGGTACAGCAAAGCGGCGAAGATAACGGATATACTCCCGCCCGTCAAAATCCATATGATCGGCAAAACAAATTTCAATCAAATCGGCCACTGCCAGAATATCCTTACGGCTGCGCAGCGGGCGGATATGTTGACGGGAGGAAGGCAGGGCAACTTCCATACCAAAATTGTACACCGCTTACCCGTACTTGAAAACCCGCTCCCATCTGCAACCTGATTAAAATTTTCCTTTCCCTAAAACACAATCATCTCCGTTTTCAGATTACAATCAAATAAAACAACGCGGTGAGGATTTTTTGTGATGGCTACGTTAATTTGGAACGCAAAAATTTATACTCCCAACGGAATTTTATCCCCCGCCTGGCTCACCATTGAAAACCGCACCATCAGCCGGCTGGGCAGTGGTCAGCCACCTGCAACCGAACTGGAGCAGGCTCAGGAAAAAGTGGATGCACATCAGCACCATCTTCTACCCGGTCTGATTGATTTGCACATTCACGGTGCAATGGGTTTCGAGTTCATGGATGGTGACCTGCATGCCATAGAAGAAATTGCTCAATTTTTGGTTCAGCACGGCGTTACCGCTTTTCTGGCTACTACATGGGCCGCCCCACAATCCGCCCTGCTCAAAGCGTTGGACGCGGTGGGAAATGCCTACGGTCGCATCCGAAACGGAGCAGCCCTTTTGGGTGCTTACCTTGAAGGCCCATATATGAATCCTAATCGCGCCGGCGCTCAAGCCATTCAATTCATCCGTCAGGCAACTAACCGGCAGGAAGCCCTCACTCTCATTGGCCATGAGATGGTCAAAGTGGTTTCACTTGCTCCGGAATATCCCGAAAATTTCTGGTTGATTGACGCCTGTGTTTCCCGCGGTATCACGGTTGCCGCCGGTCACACCAGCGCAACCTATGAGCAAATGGAGGTTGCCGTTCAACGCGGGGTCAGTCTGCTGACCCATTGCTTCAATGCCATGAGTCCATTTCACCATCGTGAACCCGGTGTCGTGGGTGCCGGCATGACAATGCCGGAGCTGCGCTGCGAGTTGATTGCCGATAACGTCCATGTTCACCCCCTTGCCCAACGCATCCTCTATCAATTGCGCGGCAGCGAGGGAATTGTGCTGGTTTCTGACAGTACACGGGTAACCGGTTTACCAGATGGACAGTATATTCTGGATAACCGCCCGGTGCAGGTCAAAGAGGGTAAGGTATCTTTGCTGGATGGCACACTGGCCGGCAGCGGCCTGACCCTCGACCGGGCGCTCCGCAACTTCACAAACGCCGTCGGCATTTCACTTCAGGAGGCCGTATTGAGCGCATCCCTTTATCCTGCCCGTGCTATTGGCATTGCACACCAGAAAGGCAGCCTTGAACCGGGTAAAGACGCCGACCTTTTTTTGATGGATGATGAAGGAAATATCCTCCTTACGATGGTGGAAGGCAAAATGGTGTACATCCGCACCTGAGCGCTTGTTCTGATGGCTCAAAGAAACTAAAATGATGATAGATTTCTAATACAGTGTTTGTAAAATGCTGATGAATGCAATGCTATAATTCCATCGAAGGCATTGTATAACCAGATTCTAAGGATAATCAACCATGATGCGTTTTGATCGTTTTACCGAAAGAGCACAGGAAGCCGCTCAGCGCGCTGCGGAAATCATCCAGCGCTATGGGCACAACCAGATTGATACCGAGCACATCTTGCTCGCTTTAATTGAACAACCGCAAGGGGTCATCTCTCAAATTCTGGAAATCTTGAAGGTTGACCCCAATATGCTTGCCGACCGGCTGGATTACATTTTGCGCACCAGCCCCAAAGCCAGCATTTTTGGCGGCGGAGCCGGGCAGATCTTCATAACCCCGCGCGTCAAACGCATCGTGGATCTGGCTAACGAAGAAGCCAGCCGCCTTAAAGATGAATATATCTCAACCGAACACATCTTTCTGGCAATTCTCAGCGAACGGAACACGCCCGCTGCACGACTGCTGGAAAGCAACGGCTTGACTCGAGAACGGGTACTGGATGCCATCATGCAATTGCGCGGCGGTCAACGAGTAACCGACCCGCAGGCTGAAACCCGCTACCGCACGCTGGAAAAATACTCCCGTGATTTAACTCAGCTGGCACGCGAAGGCAAACTGGATCCGGTCATCGGACGGGATAATGAAATCCGCCGCGTGATGCAAATCCTCTCCCGCCGCACCAAAAACAACCCGGTGCTGATTGGCGAAGCCGGGGTTGGTAAAACTGCCATCGTGGAAGGCCTGGCTCAAAAAATTGCCAGTAATGATGTACCGGAAATCTTGATGGGAAAACGGGTGGTTTCCCTCGATCTTGGGGCAATGATCGCCGGCAGCCGCTTCCGCGGTGAATTTGAAGAACGCCTCAAAGCCGCAATCGAAGAAGTCCAGCGTTCAGAGGGCGAGATCATTCTGTTCATTGACGAACTTCACACGGTAGTCGGGGCCGGCGCCGCTCAGGGTGCCATGGATGCATCCAACATGCTCAAACCAGCCCTGGCGCGTGGTGAGCTGCAATGTATCGGTGCAACCACACTGGATGAGTATCACAAACACATTGAAAAGGACTCGGCTCTTGAACGCCGTTTTGCACCGGTTTATGTGGATGAACCCAGTGTGGAAGACACGATTAAGATGTTGATGGGATTGCGCGACCGCTATGAGGCTCATCACAAAGTTCATTTCTCTGATGAAGCCCTGGTGGCTGCTGCACGACTTTCGGCGCAATATGTGACTGACCGTCACCTCCCGGACAAAGCCATTGACCTGATGGATGAAGCTGCTGCCAAGCTGCGTGTGGCATTGTTCTCGCTGCCGCCCGAACTGAAAGAAATGAAAACCGAACTGGAAAAATTGCGCGCCGAAGAAGAACAGGCCGGTATTGAACGGGATTACGAACGCGCTGCCCGCAAAAAGGCCGAGCGCTTGCGCCTTGAAACCGAGTTCAATCAGTTGCGCGACAAATGGGAAGCCGAACACAAACTGGATGAAGTGGTAGATGTGGATGATATTGCTCAGGTAGTGGCGCAATGGACGGGTATTCCGGTCAGTCAAATGATGGAATCGGAAGCGGAGCGCTTGCTTCACATGGAAGAACGGCTGAGCGAACGGGTCATCGGTCAGGAAGAAGCCATCCATGCCATTTCAGACGCCATTCGCCGCGCTCGCGCCGGCTTAAAAGACCCCCGCCGCCCGATTGGTTCCTTCATCTTCATTGGCCCTTCCGGGGTTGGCAAAACCGAACTGGCCAAAGCATTGGCTGAATTTTTGTTTGGTGATGAAGATGCCCTTGTTCGCCTTGACATGAGCGAATACCGCGAACAGCATACCGTTTCCCGTCTGTTCGGCGCCCCGCCCGGTTATGTGGGCTATGAGGAAGGTGGTCAGTTAACCGAAGCCGTCCGCCGTCGGCCATATCGGGTCATTTTATTCGATGAAATCGAGAAAGCCCACCCGGAAGTGTGGAACGCTTTGCTTCAAATTCTGGATGATGGCCGATTGACCGATGGGCAGGGACAGGTAGTTGACTTTCGCAACACGGTTTTGATAATGACCAGCAATCTGGGCACCGAGTTTGTGCGGCAGGGCGGTACGTTGGGCTTTTTAAGTGAAGATTCGAGCGACGAAAATCGCGCTCAACACGAGAAAATCCAGAAAGCGCTAAAAAGCACTTTCCGTCCGGAATTCCTCAATCGGATTGACGAGATTATCATGTTCTCACCACTCAAGCTGGAGCAAATGTATCAAATCGTTGACCTGCAAATGAAAGAGGTCAGCGATCGGCTTAAGGAACATGGGCTGGATGTGGTTCTGACCGAGGCAGCCCGCAAATGGCTGGCAGAAGTTGGCTACGACCCGGCTTTCGGTGCCCGCCCGTTGCGCCGCGCCCTACAAAAACACATCGAAAGCCCGCTGTCCATCAGTGTCCTCTCCGGTCAATTCCAGCGTGGTGATCGTGTCATCGTAGATTATCAGCCGGGTGATAATCAGTTAACCTTTCGCAAGGAAGAAGTAGAAGTCAAGCAACCCGCCTGAAGTCACTCATCATCCAACCTGTTCTGGCAGAGGAAGGCTTTCTCTGCCAGAATTTTTTTGTTTGACAGTTCTTAAGGGGGTCGGTTATACTTGTTCCTTGCAGTATTTTCATTGAACAATTCGATCAATTCGTTTGATCTCAGGAGGAAATTTTGAAAAAAGCATTGATCACCGGTATCACCGGACAGGATGGTTCTTATCTGGCTGAACTGTTACTTTCCAAAGGCTACGAAGTCCACGGAATTATCCGCCGTGCATCCACTTTCAATACCCGCCGGATTGATCATATCTACCATGATCCCCACCCGAACGGTGGCGAAGTTCGTTTGTATTTGCATTATGGCGATATTTCGGTAGCCGAAACCATCTCCAACATCATTTACAACGTCCGCCCGGATGAGGTGTATCATCTTGCCGCTCAAAGTCACGTTCGGGTCAGTTTTGATATGCCTGAATATACCGGCGATGTGACGGCTTTGGGCACCACCCGCATCCTCGAAGCGATCCGTAAAAGCGGTTTTGAGGAAAAATTCTATCAGGCGTCTTCCAGTGAAATGTTTGGCGGAGCAAAGCCCCCCCAAAATGAAGATACACCCTTTGAACCCCGCAGCCCCTATGCTGCCGCCAAAGTTTACGCCTACTGGTTGACCCGCAACTACCGCGAAGGCTACGGCATTTTTGCCTGCAATGGCATTCTCTTTAACCACGAATCACCCCGCCGCGGTGAAACCTTTGTCACCCGCAAAATAACTCGCGCCATCGCTGCCATAAAAGCCGGCCGCCAAAAGTATCTATATTTGGGAAATCTGGATGCCAAGCGCGATTGGGGTTATGCCCCCGAATATGTCGAAGCCATGTGGCTGATCATGCAGCAGGACAGACCCAATGATTACGTCATCGGTACCGGTGAATCGCATTCGGTTCGTGAATTTCTGGAAGAAGCCTTTGGCTATGTAGGCATGAAGTGGGAAGATTATGTGCGGATTGACCCGCGCTACTTCCGTCCGACCGAAGTGGATTATCTGCTGGCGGATGCCAGTCGTGCCCAGCGTGAATTGGGCTGGCAGCCCAAAGTCCGCTTTCACGAACTGGTGCGTATCATGGTAGATGCCGATCTGGAACTGGCCGGATTGCCCTGCCCCGGTGAAGGAAAACGCATTCTGGAAGAACGCTTTGGAGACTGGCACCGCTGGGAACAGCAGGTAGTCAGCATGGAGCGCTAATTTGACCTTCACTGGCAGAACCGCGCCGTTGATCCGTCCCTCGGTGCTGTTTGTCTGCACGGCCAACCGCATCCGCTCCCCCCTGGCTGCTGCGTTATTTCGTAATTACCTGATCCGCGAAGGTTTACCCTCGCAGCGCTGGCGCGTCAACAGCGCCGGAACATGGGTACAGGACAATTTGCCCTGCCCGGATGAGGTGATCAGGGCAGGCATTGCCAGAGGATTTGACCTTAGAAAACATCGCTCTCAAAATTTGAACGAGGGACTGATCAGCAGCCACAACCTGATTCTGGTCATGGAGCGAGGTCACAAAGAATCTCTCCAGCATGTCTTTCCCGACCTGGCAGGGCGGGTATATTTACTCAGCGAAATGAGTAATGGCAACGAGGAAATCAAAGACCCCCCCACCCTCACACCGGCTGATCTTCAAAATTTGCTTGATCAAATGAGTGGTTTACTCCACAAAGGATTGCCGCGCATCCTTTTACTGGCGCGCGGCAATCCATAATCGCTTTTTACTTTACTGTATTGGAAAACCAGACGGTTTGATAAGGCTGGACTTTCATACGGCCTTCCTGAGGATTGAAAGTCAACCGGCCTTCGATTAAATCGGTAAGACCACCTGTCGCCACCGGCAAGGTCAGGTGGATCTCCTGAACCTTCTCGGCAAGATTATGAATGGCACACAACCAGCGGTCACCTTCCGCCCGCCACACTGCAATTACCGATGAGGAGCCGGTATCTATCCAGCGCGTTTCCCCGCTGGCAAGCTCGGCGTGAGCTTTGCGAAGGGTGATCAGGTGCTTCAAAAAATGATATAACGAGTCACTGCGTCTGATCTGATCGGCCACATTAACCCGTTGTGGATCAAACGGCGGGGTAGAGATAACTGGAGCATACCAGCGGGAAGGAGGCGCTGCAGAAAAACCTGCACTCTGCGAGGCCTCCCACTGCATTGGTGTGCGCACTCCATTCCGGTCAAACAGTTCAATATTGTCGCCCATTCCAATCTCATCGCCATAATAAATAATTGGGGTACCCGGAAAACTGAACAACATGGAGTACAACAAACGAATCCGCCGCTGGTCGTTATCCAGTAAAGGCGCCAAACGGCGGCGAATACCCAGGTTAAGGCGCATCTTTGGGTCTGGTGCGTATTCACGCCACATAAATTCCCGTTCTTCCGGTGTGACCATTTCCAGCGTCAACTCATCATGGTTGCGCAGGAAGGTACACCACTGACAGTTTTCGGGAATGGCTGGTGTGCGTTCAAAAACCCATTCAAGGGGGTTTTTGTCTTCCTTTTTCAATGCCATGTATAACCGCGGCATGAGCGGAAAATGAAAATTCATGTGCAATTCATCCCCGTTGCCAAAGTAGGGTAATACATCCTCCGGCCATTGATTGGCTTCACCCAGCAGAATCGCATCGGGGTAATACTGATCCAGAAATGCACGAACTTCCTTCAAGTAAGCGTGCGTTTCGGGTAAATTTTCGCAATTGGTGCCTTCACGTTCAAACAAGTACGGCACCGCATCGGCACGAAAACCATCAATCCCCATATCCATCCAGAAGCGAATGATTTTCTTCATTTCTTCTTGCACAGCAGGATTATCGTAATTTAAATCAGGTTGGGAAGAATAAAACCGATGCCAGTAATACTGACCTGCCACCTCATCCCATGCCCAATTCGATTTTTCCGTATCCAAAAAAATGATGCGGGCTTCTTTGTATTTCTGATCGGTATCTGACCAGACATAATACTCGCGGTAGGGGGAGGTTCGGCTGCTGCGCGCCGCTTGAAACCAGGGATGCTGATCGGAAGTGTGATTCATCACCAAATCGGTGATAACCCGCATTCCACGAGCATGTGCCTGACGCACCAATTCTTTAAAGTCATTTAAATCGCCATAGGTTGGCAATACATTGTAATAATCGGCAATATCATATCCATCATCGCGCAGCGGAGAAGGGTAAATGGGCAACAACCAGATACAATCCACCCCCAAATTTTGCAGATAATCCAGCTTTTGAATCAATCCCGGCAAATCACCATGTCCATCTCCATTGCTGTCATAGAAAGCGCGTACATAGACTTCGTAAAAAATAGCATTCTTATACCAGAGCGAACCTTTAGGATTCATCGTTTACTCCTTTTGGTTGAATTACCCCTGCAACCGGAATTATAGCAGATGCGTATATGACTTGTATGCTAATTCAAATTTTCACAAATGGCGGAAGGTCATGAAACGATCTCAAAAAGCAACAATCGGTTGGCTTGTTCTCCTCATCAGCGCAATTTGCCTGTTCAGCAGCACCCTGCAGTTTCTGTTGAATCGTACTATTCCCAAAACTTCAGCCAATCCCGACGTTCTCAGCCAGGAACAAATTCAGTTGATGAGGGAATCCAATCACCTGATTGAGTTGGTGGGAAATCAGGTTTTTCCCGGTTGGGGGGATTTCCCCACTGCATGGGTTTTCTACAATGAAAATACGGCATTCGTGAGCGGGTTGATCCCAGAGCAGACAAGCCTGGGCTGGGAGATGTATCCACGCAAGCACCAGCGCGGTGGAAAATGGGAAGAAGTCTCAAACTACGGTCTCAACTACTTTCGAACACCGCTTCAAAATTCTCAGGAAACTCCAGAAAATTTTATCGTCAAAGTTGGCAATCAACTGGCAGCATCATTTCAGACCAATGAATTTGCGTTGATTTATATGCATAACTTAATGTACTCCAACTTGCCGCCCATCCTGCGCGAAATTTTCCCATACCGCCTGTTTTTCAAAGATTTGTTTCTTGCACCAGAAGCCTACATCAGTTCACTTGCTCATGAGGCATTTCATGTATTTCAAGCGAGAACCAATCCTGTCATGTTTGAAAATGCCGAGTTAATCAGCAGCCGGGCAGATCAATACCCCTTTGACAATGAGGCAATGTTGGCGAGCTGGAAAGAAGAACTTGAAATTTTAAGTCGTTCAGCCGAAATATCCAACCGTGAACAAGCTCTTCAAATTGCTGCCACTTTTTTAGAGCACCGCGAGGAACGCCGCACCTCATCCCAATTAAGCAATTCCCTGATCGAGTACGAGCGTCAAAGGGAGTGGTTGGAGGGCATGGCAAAATATGCCGAATTGGAGTTAGGCAAAATAGCAGCGCAGCAGGATTTTCAGCCATTGAACGAAAGTGCAAAAATATTGAATTTGGAAAACTATTCATCGCGAGAGCGCTTCTGGCACACCCAACTCAGTACAATGCACAAGACCAACATGGACGGTGAAACCCTTTTTTATTACTCTGGTTTTGCACAAGGCGTCTTGCTCGATTATCTCATGCCGGGCTGGAAAGAAAGAGCGCTGCAGGGTGAATCCCTGGAAGAGTTATTAGCAGAATCGATCAAAAAATAACCTCTCTCACCCGAAAATCACCCCAATGATGGCTGCCAACCCCTTTTCAAAATAGAATAAATGTTCTATAATCATTTCAGCCACTCATGATAAAAAACAAAAATTTGAAATCTTGCCCGGAGGCTGAAATGAATCACCCCAGCAAAGCCATTTTTCCTGCAGTAATCGTGGGTATCCTGCTGGTTGTGGGGATTTCCCGACTGCTGTTGAGTCCACCTTCCGTCGTCCAGGCGTCAGATGTTGAACCCACCACCCCGCCAGCAGAACAAGTCAACACCCCGCAACCAGAAGAAATGGCTTCAGATGATTGTACCCTCTCCAACCGCTATCCTGAAAATATTCAACAATGGTGCGCCTATATCCAGCATGCCGCCACTGAGCATCAACTTGACCCTAACCTGATCGCCGCCGTAATGCTTCAAGAATCGGGTGGAAATCCGGATGCCTATTCACGCAGTGGGGCGGTTGGTTTGATGCAGGTCATGCCGCGCGATGGCAAAGCCGCTGAATTTATGTGTGTCAATGGCCCGTGTTTTGCCAATCGCCCCTCCTCGCAGGAATTGTTTGACCCACAATTCAACATTGAATATGGTGTGCGAATGCTGGTGGGCTTGATTCAACGAAAAGGCGATGTTCGCGAGGCTTTGAAATCATATGGTCCCATGGACGTGGGCTACTCCTACGCAGATAAAGTCCTGACGATTTATCAAAATTATCGCTGAGTCGAAGTTTCCGCTTTAATCATGCCGTAAATTACCGAGTCCTTGTGATTGAAATACCGCAGATATGGTCAAAAATTCATTTCTATTTCTATTGACAGCCCGAATCAATTAATGGGCATTTCTATCACGAAGTGATGAATTTCCGTTACAATCATTTTTGATGACGCGCTGGATTCACCCACTTACTCTCCTTGTAATTTTTATGCTGGCGGCATGTTCACCAGAAAACACAGCCCGTACAACAGCCACCCTCCCCCCGCAGGATGGCGGATTCATCCAGCCACCCGGCGGCGCTTTGCAAGCCAGACGCGAACTCGCCCGTGAGTTGAACATTTCACCACAGCGTATCACCATTCAGGCCATCGAATTGGTAACATGGCAAAATTCTTGTCTCGAAGCGGCCGATCCGGGTGAATTCTGTCAGGAACAACAAGTCCCCGGTTTAATCGTTACACTTCGCTATGGCCAGCGTATCTACACCTATCACACCGACCTGGATGGTGGACTCATTCGTCCCATTCGCCCTGTAGATCAACCCTCCACATCGGCACTACAGGCTGTACAATATCTGGCAGGTTTGCTGGGTTACGACCCCCAGACAATCCAGATACTCAGCGAACGCGCAATCACCTTCAATGACGGCTGTCTGGAAATTGCGATTGCCGAAATCCCCTGTACCCAGTTGCCTGTGGAAGGTCGGGTCATTCGATTGGGCATCGAAAATCACATCTTTGAATTTCGCGCCTCCTCATTAGACCCGAATCCGGTGCTGGCCAGTGTGGATGGATATTCAAGCAGCGTTCCAGCGCTGAATTGGAGTCGTGAAGGTTCATCTCAGGAATACTGTGATGGTTTGAAAGTGTATCTGAACGGCTGGAGCGTTCAATATTACTGTCGGGGTCAAGCCAGTCAAAATCCGGGTATCATGCGGTTAACCCCTGAACAGTTGAGCCGTTTACTGCGCTGGTTCATCCGCCTTCAACCTTTTGAATTTATCCAAAGCGGAGCGGACGGCAGCCAAATTCGGATGACCTTGAACAGCCTGGGATTGGACGAAGCGGATGATGCGACCAGAGTTGAAATCAGCGAATTTGCCACCAACTTGCTTTCCCCCATTCGAATCGGAACCGTGACCCCATTCCCCTTCCCATAAAGCAGATTCCCAATGGATATATTCCGCAAATGCCAGGAGAGTTAAGAGGTGTAACAAAATTGGAAGGGTTGACCGTTCGGAAGGAAATGAGTAAAATAACACTCATCATGCGGGAGTCGCCAAGTGGTAAGGCATCAGCCTTCCAAGCTGACATTCGCGGGTTCGAGTCCCGTCTCCCGCTCTACACCTTAAAAACACTTCAGCAGAGGTGTTTTTTTATCGGCTGACAGCCGGCAGCACAACTGTATAAAGGGCTTGATAAGCCTGATGATAGGCGACCGTCCTCATCCCAAGCGTTCCTCCTAGAAAATGGAGGCGCGTTTGGCTGGCCGCCAAAGCCGTATCAGCCGAGACCAGCAAAGGAGGCGGTTCCAAAACTTCCCAAATTCCGCTTGACTCATTGAACCGCAAAATATCCGTGATCGGTTGATCAATTTGATTGACCCCGCCTGCAACATAAACCCCGTCAGCCAGAACAGCCGCGCGCAGGTTTTTCCTTCCCCTAGGAAGAGGAGGTTTTTGCTCCCAGGCAGTTGGGTCGTCTTTCTCGCGATTTGGGTAAAAAGCCACACAATCATCCGATACCCCGTCAAGGGATTCGCCACCCAACAGGTAGATTTTGTTTCCAAGCACAGCTGCTGCCATGAACGCGCGCGCAAAAGGCATTTTCTGTTGCAGCATCCATTCTTTGGCATCCGGTTCGAACACCCACACCTCATCCCGGAATGAATTGCCATCCCAACCGCCAAACAAATACAATCGTCCCTCAAATACAGCCAGACCGTAACCCGTCAGGGGAACCGGCAGAGGAGTGGTTAATTCCCAAAGATCGTTTCGCGGGTCATAAACTTCAACCAGAGTGGTAATGGTTTCATCGGCCAGTTTTCCACCGGGGAGATAAACCTTTTCCCCCAGTACTCCCGCCTGGATACCGCTGGCAAAGGTAGGTTTTGCGGTTTTTTCCTCCCAAAGATTTTGCGTAATGTCGTACGCGAAGACATCGCCGCTGAGTTTTCCGTCCTTCTCGCCGCCAAACAGATAAAGATACCCTTCGTATCGTTCCGTAACCCCTCCCCCGACACGCTCTGGCAAGTCGGCTAATTGGCTCCATCGTTGACCGCTGTTTGCAGGAGAAACTCCGCCTGGATTGATCCCTCTCATCCGAAAGAAACCTAATCCTATCAATAGAAGAACCAAAAGCAGCACCCAGCCTCTGCCCTTAATCGGTGAAGAGCGTGTTTCAGCAACCGGCTCATCCGCCGCTGTATCACGATTACTGGAAGCAGATGGATTGATGAGGATTTCCTCACGTACGGCTTCGGGAATCAGCCCGATTTTGATGGCGTACAGGGTGGCTTCGGTACGCGAAACCACCCCAATTTTTGCAAAAATGTTCCTGAGGTGCACCTTGACCGTATTCGGACTGATGTACAACGCCTGAGCAATTTCTTTATTGCTTGCGCCGGTGGCCACCAGCCGCAGGATTTCCTTTTCTCGTTCGCTCAATTCGTTCTCAGAGGACATGAATTTATTATAACCACAATTCAGTTCCGGTTAAAATTTGAGATGGTTGGACAATTGTCATACATCTATGATGAATTCGTCATTTAGTCAACCAAACCGCTTGCAATTCGTTGGGTTTTTCAATAAACTATGATTACCCCACATCGTTAATTTCATCCACTACCCTTTCAGATTTACCAGTCTTTGTTATGATAAAGCTGGAAGTCTGGTTTTTTGGGTTATTTTTCCCCGCTTTTCAAATCGCAACACTCACTGTTGTTACCAGGTATTTAGAAAGGAGGTGGCCGTTTCGATCAATAATATCTCATTCCATCCTCTTTCCCATTTTTTATTTAACAAAAACCAAATACCCTGGAGGAGAATCAAACGATGAAAACCATCAAACTCATCTTGATTGCAGTATTGCTGGTTGTGCTTACCGCACAGTGCGCTCCAGCTGCTCAAACCCAAGCCCCCCAAACCGGTCCAACCGACAAACCGCTATTCTTCGGGGCATTTGCAACCCCGATTGAAGAGCCATGGGATGGTGTAATCCATGAAGCGCTTCAAAAAGCGGCCAGCGAAGGCAAAATCCGCTATGAATATACGGATGACATTGGCTACGCCGGTGATATGGAACGGGTGCTGCGCGAAGTAGCCGAAAAACAAAAACCGGCCGCCATCTTTGGCGACGCTTTCGGTAACGAAGAAGCCGTCCGCCGGGTCGCAAAGGATTACCCCGAAATTGCCTTTGTCTTTGGCTCCGGTTTAGGTCCGGCAGAACCCAATGTGGCGGTCTTCGATAACTGGATTCATGAACCAGCCTATTTGTGTGGTTTGATTGCCGGTGGTGTGACCAAAACCAATGTGATCGGCGTGGTCGGCGGTTACCCTGTCCCCGAAGTCAATCGTATCGTCAATGCCTTCATTGATGGGGTTAAGGAAGCCAATCCAGATGCGAAAGTGCTGGTAACTTTCATTAACTCCTGGTTCGATCCTGCCGCCGCCAAAGAAGCGGCACTGGCTCAGGTGGATGCTGGAGCTGACGTGTTGTTTGCCGAACGATTTGGCGTCATTGATGCTGCCGTAGAAAAAGGCCTGCTGGCATTTGGCAACATGAGTGATCAGTACGAGCTGGGGCCAGGTCACGTCCTCACCGGTCCGGTCTGGAACATGACCCCAACGGTTGAATATGTGATCAAGCAGGTGGAAGCCGGAACCTTTACCGCTCAGGATCTTAAGGACTTCAGCATGGTTGCCAAAGGCGGGGCGTATCTAGCCCCCTTCCATGGCATGGAATCCAAGATTCCCGAAAACATCCTGTCTCTGGTCAAGCAGCGTGACGAAGAAATCCGCAACGGCTTGTTCCGCGTGGACATTAAAGAAGAGCCGCCTGCCCCAACCAACTAAGCCCGAATTTTCAGAGCCTGTGCGGCTCAAAAGCCGCACAGGCCTCTCCATTGGATCGGTCTCTTTATCGTCAACATGGATCATGCGGTTGGTCTTGTCCTGAGCAAAAGCCACTGGTTTTGATAAATAATTGAAAAAATTCAGCCCATGCCTGACCAGCCGTCACTTCCCCTCAGGAGAGTGTATGTTTATTGTTGAGATGCAATCCATCACCAAGCGCTTTGGCGATCTGATCGCCAATGACCATGTGAACTTTCAACTGAAAAAAGGGGAAGTTCACGCTTTGCTGGGTGAAAACGGGGCAGGAAAAACCACACTGATGCGCATCCTTTATGGGTTGTATCATCCCGATTCGGGTGTCATCAAAGTAAAAGATCAACCTGTCGTCATCCACTCACCCAAAGATGCCATCCAACTCGGCATTGGAATGGTTACCCAGCATTTCGCCCTCGTGCCGCCGCTGACGGTTGCCGAAAATGTCGTGCTGGGTTATCAAAATTCGTTTGTTCTCAATCAAACCCAAATTGAGGAGAGCGTTGCCAAAGCCGCTCAGCGTTTTGGATTGGAAATCAATCCCAAAGCGATTGTCCGGCATCTCTCGGTTGGGCAGCGCCAGCGCGTTGAAATCCTCAAAGCCCTTTACCGCAACGCTGAAATTCTCATTTTAGACGAGCCAACCGCAGTGCTGATTCCGCAGGAAGTGGAAGCGCTGTTTGAGACCCTGAACCTCCTCAAACAGGAGGGTTTATCGGTCATTTTCATCAGCCATAAACTGCATGAAGTCACCCAGATTACCGATCGAGTTACCGTGCTGCGGGATGGAAAAGTTGTTGGAACGGTCAACACCGCCGATGTAACCCAAAAAGAACTGGCAGCCATGATGGTGGGCAGAGAAACTTTTGGCGTTTCCCGTCCGGATGCGACTGAATCGGCTCAGAAACCTGCGCTGGAGTTGGTTAACCTTTGCGCCAATGACGATAAACACCTGCCTGTTTTGAAAAATGTTTCCCTCACGGTTTACGAAGGCGAAATTTTAGGCATTGCGGGTGTGGGCGGCAATGGCCAGAAAGAACTTGCCGAAACTATTTGCGGCGTGCGCCAACCGACTGCAGGAAAAATAGTGGTTGAAGGTCAAGATGTTACCGGAAAATCCCCCTCCGAGCTGACCAGAGCAGGACTTGGGCGCATCCCTGAAGACCGCCATGAAGGAATGGTCGTTCATCTGACCGTCACAGAAAATCTGGTACTGGAACATCTGGATGAATTCACCCGCAAGGGCATGTTGGACCATAAAGCCATCCGCCAGTATGCGGATGATCTGATCCGGAAATTCCAGATCAAGGCCAGGCCCAACGACATTACCCGCACCCTCTCCGGCGGAAATATGCAAAAAGTCTTGCTGGCAAGGGTGCTTGCCCGTCAACCCAAGGTGATTATCGCCCCCCAGCCAACCCGCGGACTGGATATCGGTGCAACCGATTATGTCCGTCAGCAATTGTTGGAACAGCGCCAGCGTGGTGCAGCCATCCTGTTGATCTCCGAAGACCTTGATGAGATTCTGGCTCTCTCGGATCGCATTGCCGTCATCTACGAAGGCGAAATTGTTGGTACTTTACCCGCATCAGAAGCCACGCCCGAACGGCTGGGGCTGCTCATGTCGGGTGCCGTCAAGGAGCACTGATTCCATGGAAGCCAAACGGTTCCCCTACCAACTGATCAAAACTGACACACCCCCTTTTTGGATGCGCCCGCTCATCCCGGTTTTGATCCTCTTGACTACCTTCCTCATTACCGCCGGCTTGATTCTCACCGCCCGGGCAAATCCTTTTCAAGCCTATTATTATTTTTTGATTTCCCCTCTCTCCAGTCAGGTATCTTTTCTGGAGGTGCTGGTCAAAGCCACCCCCCTCATGCTTACCGGCGTGGCCGTGACCTTTGCGTTTGCTACCGGTTATTATAATATCGGCGCCGAGGGGCAACTTTACGCCGGCGCCATTGCCGCAGCATGGCTCGGCATTGTGTTGGGCGGACTGCCTCCATTAATTGCCCTTCCGCTGATGATCATCGGCGGTTTTCTGGCAGGCATGGCCTGGGCGTTGATTCCGGCGCTGCTTAAAGTGCGGCTGGCCGTGGATGAAGTGGTAACCACTTTGTTGATGAATTCGATCATGGCCTATATTGTCAGCGCAATTCTAAACGGCCCCTGGCGTGACCCAACCTCCGGCTGGCCGCAATCTCCCGAAATCGCTGAAAGCACCATGTTCTTTAAGCTGATTCCCCGTTCGCGTTTGCACTTTGGTTTCATCGTTGGACTGATCGCCATCGCGGTCTTGTGGTTTGTCTTGACCCAAACTTCCTTTGGTCTGAAAATGCGCGCGGTTGGTTTGGGCAAACCTGCTGCTCAATTTGCCGGAATTTCGGTGGGACGCACCACTCTGATTGCCGCTTTGATTAGCGGTGGGATTGCCGGGATTGCCGGTGTCAGCGAGGTAGCGGGTATTCAATATCATCTGATCGGTGACCTTTCTGCCAATTACGGTTATACCGGCGTGATTATCGCAACGCTGGGCGGCTTGAACGCCATTGGCGTTTTTGTTGCTTCCCTTTTCTTTGGATTGATTGACACCGGCGCGCAGACTGTCAGTCGGGCGATGGGCGTGCCGGTTTATCTGGGTCAGGTAACCCAGGCGGTCATGTTACTGGTTGCTCTCGGGATGTACCTGCTGCAGCGCTACCGCATCGTTCGGAGGGTATGATGGAAGTTTTCATTGTCAACTTAATCGCTGCCACCTTCCGGGTTTCAACACCAATTGTCCTAGCTGCCATTGGAGAAACTTACAGCGAACGCGCCGGTATTTTGAACCTCGGTATTGAGGGCATCATGTACTTTGGTGCTTTTGTAGGTTTTCTCACAGCCGATAAAAGCGGTTCTCTCTGGTTGGGTTTACTTGTTGCCATCCTGTCAGGAATTCTATTCGGGTTGCTGATGGGTTTATTCACGGTCACATTGGGAGTAAACCAGCACGTTTCCGGTCTGGGAATCACATTGCTGCTCAGCGGTTTGACCCTGTTTGCATTCCGCCTGTTTTACGGTGGGCGCTCCACTCCCCCTTCAATCCCTTCCTTCCAGACCCTAAAAATCCTGCCGGATAACCCCATTCTCGGCCCAATCCTTTCCCAATACTGGTTGACCTATGTCACCTTTTTAGTGATTGTTCCGCTGGCCTGGTGGATTTTATACCGCACCAACTTCGGCCTGAAAATCCGCTCGGTAGGTGAGAATCCGGAAGCCGTGGATGCCGCCGGAATCAGCGTACCCGCTGTGCGTTACGCTGCACTGGCGATTGGAGGCGGTCTGATGGCGGCTGGCGGGGCATTTCTCTCCCTCTTTCAATTGGGCGCTTTCACCCACGGCATCATCTCCGGGCGCGGCTGGGTTGCGATTGCCATCGTTATTTTTGGCAACTGGCATCCCATCCGTGTGATGCTGGGGGGGCTCATTTTCGGCGGCACATTTGCCCTGCAGCTCCGTTTGCAGGCAATGGGTTTACAGTTACCCATCCCTTACGAAACCTTTTTGGCCCTGCCGTATGTCGTCACCATCATTGCGCTGGTAATTGCCGGACGAAATGCTTCTTACCCTGCAGCCCTCTTGAAACCCTACCGCAGGGAATAGTATTCTTTTTGGAGCTTAAGAAAGGAGTGAAAAATGGCTTACAAGTATTTAGGAAAAAGTTACATCAGGCCGGATGCCATCAATAAAGTTACCGGCAAAGCAGTCTTTCTGGATGACATCCGGCTGCCGGGCATGTTGCACGCTGCCATCCTGCGGCCAAAATATGCCCACGCCCGTGTTCTATCCATTGACACCAGCGAAGCCGAACAATGCCCCGGTGTGGTCAAGGTAGTCACCGGCAAGGGCTGCACCTACCGCTACGGGGATAATATCCGCGATCTTGTGCCCATGGCAATTGAAAAAGTCCGCTATATCGGCGAACCGGTTGCGGCGGTCATTGCCGATACCCCCCGCCATGCCTACGCGGCGCTGGACAAAATCAAAGTCGAATATGACCCCCTGCCGGTTTACATTGATGCCCGCCAGGCAATGAGTGAAGATGCGGTTCTCATCCATGAAGAACTGGGCGAATACTGGCATCTGCCCACCCTCAATCCGAAGCCCGGCACGAATATTGCCAATGTCTATCATTTGAAAAAAGGGCGCGGTGAGGAGGGTTTTGAGGAAGCCGATGTCATCATCGAAGGCGAATTCAACTATCCCCTTGGTTCCTGCGCTGCCCTCGAACCGCACGGCTCCATCGTCTGGTTCAAAGAGGACCGCACGATCGAAATCTGGTCATCCTCCATCTGCCCCTTCATCATCCGCGATGACATTGCCCATTCCTACGGCGTGCCGGTTTCGGATGTGCGCGTTCACATCCCCGATATTGGCGGCTGTTTCGGCTACAAATCCGACATCACCGTTGAACAAACCGTCGCCTGGATTGCCAGTTTTGTCCCCGGACGACCGGTAAAATGGGTTGCCAGCCGTAAAGAAGATATTACCAGCACCCTGCTGGCGCACGGCATTCGCACCGTGATGAAGATTGGCGCCAAACGAGATGGTAAACTGGTTGCCCTCAAAACCACCGTTTACCATTCCGGCGGGGCATACTCCGATACAGCCGTCAACGTGACCATTGCTGCCACGCACAACTCAACCGGTCCCTACGAGTTCGAACATTGCGACTTGACCGGTTATACCGTCTATACCAACACCCCGCCGGTAGGCGCTTACCGCGGCTACGGTCACCCCGAATCCCAATTCGCCACCGAACGAATGATGGACCTGCTGGCGCGCAAACTCAATATGGATCCTTTTGAATTGCGCCGCAAGAATTACCTGCGTGAGGGCAGCATCAATTCTCTCGGAGAGCGCATGTGGAAATCGAATGGCGACATCGAAAAATGCGCCGACCGCGTTCAGGAAGTCTTATTCAGTCAGCCAAAAAAGAAAGAAGACGATCAATTCTACTATGGGCGTGGCTTTGCGGCGGTGATGAAATCCCCCAAAGGTGCTCCATTCTCCACCAAAGGCTGCTACATGAAGATGAACATAGACGGCAGCGTTTCGGTCAACATGGGCGGCGCAGAGGTTGGACAGGGGCTGCGCACCGTCGTCCGCCAGATTGCCGCGGAAGCCCTCAAGATTCCACCCGAAAAAGTGCGCTGCTACAACGAAATTGACACCCAGTTCTCCCCCTACGAATGGCAAACCATTGGTTCCATGTTCACTATGCAGGGCGGGCGCGCCATCGTCCGCGCCGCAGAAAAATTAATCCAGGGCTTGAAGAAGACCGCT